>Ga0075154_10000720_pt1 | contig 26544 bp, 21 predicted proteins | sample JI71714BDNA_FD_70965 | JGI IMG/M metagenome (GOLD analysis project Ga0075154, IMG submission 70965) | Wastewater effluent complex algal communities from Wisconsin, to seasonally profile nutrient transformation and Carbon sequestration -... | ecosystem: Engineered > WWTP > Effluent > Algae...
GTCTCCAAGAGCCAGGTCAGCCGGCTGTGCGGCGAACTCGACGAGCGCTTCGGTGCCTTCTTGAACCGCCAGATCGAGGGCGACTGGCCGTACCTGTGGATCGACGCGGCCTACGTGAAGACGCGCGAGGCCGGGCGCATCGTGAGCGTGGCGGTGATAGTGGCGGTTGGTGTCAACACCGACGGCCAGCGCGAGGTGCTGGGCCTGAAGGTCGGCGCCAGCGAGGCCGAGCCGTTCTGGACCGAGTTCCTGCGCAGCCTGAACCGACGGGGCCTGCGGGGCGTGAAGCTCGTCATCAGCGACAGCCACGAGGGCATCAAGGCAGCCGCAGCCAAGGTCCTGAAGGCCACCTGGCAGCGCTGCCGGGTGCACTTCATGCGCAACGCCCTGGCCCACGCCGGCAAGACGCAGCGGCGCATGGTCAGCGCCGCCATCGGAACCTTCTTCGTGCAGGATTCGGCCGAGGCGGCACGAGCGCAGTGGCGAACCGTCGCCGACCAACTGCGCGGCAAGTTCCCCAAGCTCGGTGCGCTGATGGACGAGGCCGAGAACGACGTGCTCGCGTTCATGACCTTCCCACGGGCGCACTGGACACAGATCTACAGCACGAACCCGCTGGAGAGGCTCAACGCCGAGATCAAGCGTCGAACGAACGTGGTGGGCATCTTCCCCAACGACGCGTCCATCGTGCGCCTGGTCGGCGCCATGATGCTCGAGCAGAACGACGAGTGGAGCTTGAACCGCCGCTACATGCAGCTTGAGGGCCTGCAGACCGTCAGCGATACTGCCCCGACTCGGCTGCCCGCTGTGGCTCGCTGAGTAGCGCGCATCCAGCCTGTCCGGGCTGTGGACTTACACCACGCGCTGGGACACGACCAGTGCCGCCTCCAAGCAGATGGTGGGGCCACGTCTTGACTGGCCGCTGCTGCCGTACCGACTGCGCTTGGAAGACGCGGCCAGGTGCCCGGTTTCGCGACACGTTCTCGTGAGACTCCTACAGGAACAGCCGTGGCGCTACGGGCTCGTTGTCGCGGCTCGACCGATGATCTGGCGGTCTGTCTCGGAGCGACTGCGGCCCGTCGACTGAATCAGGCGACTCACGCCGACTGGCCTTAAGCGGTCGCTCGCCCCGACAGCAGCCGGCGCTGCGAAAGCCAGCCGAACGGGCACAGCGGTCGAACGTCGGTCCAAGACTTGCGCAGCTGTTCGCGAGCGCTCGCGAGTTCACTTCAGTAGAGGCACCTACCGAGATTGTGGTGGGCTCCGTGCGGGGTGTCGGACGCCAGGTCGCCAAGCTGAAGGCTCGGCATCGTGTGACGCGGCATGACATGCAAGGTCATGCCGTCATCCTGCGTGACCAGATCACCCCATGCGACCGAAAGCTTCTTCGACACCGTGAACCACACTGTCGCTTGAAGAACTCCTGGGTACCGATAGATGGACTTTCACCAGCGCTTGCGCCGCGGTGTGATCGCAACAGCCATGCTGTTCACCGGGCTCTTGGCAGCCTGCGGCGGCAACGATGACGCGAAACCTGCGAGCGTTCGCTTTCTCAACGCCGTCACCGACGTGGGCGCGCTCTCGATGTACACGGGCGATGACCGTCGGGCGACCAGCGTGCCCGCGGATTCGGTGAGTGGCTACTCCGCGCTCAACGCCGGCAGCTACGACTTTCGATTCAAGAGAAGCGGCAGTGACAGCTCTCTCTATACATCGAGCGGATCGCTGGGCGACGACACCAACAACACCGTGGTCGCCTGGGGTCGCGAAAGCAACATCAGGATGACGATCATCGAGGACGACGATGACAACGTGCCGGCAGCCGGACTGGCCAAGCTGCGTGTCCTCAACGGCGCGGTCGATGCAGGGGCCATCGACGTCTACGTCGCCCAAGCAGGTGCTGACCTGAACGTTGCTTCTCCGTCCTCTTCATCGGTCGGTGTCGGGGCGCTCAGCGGATTCACCGAACAGAACGCCGGATCGTTGCAGGTCAGGATCACCAGCGTCGGGAATCGCGACGAGGTGCGCCTTGAGATCCCGGATCTGGTGGTTCAGGAGCGCCAGGTCGTCACCCTCGTGCTGCAATCCACCGCCGGTGGCACGCTGGTGCATGCGATCGCCCTGGTGCAAGGTGGCAACGCCACAGCCAGAAAGAACTCGCAGTCACGGGTGAGGCTGGTCTCGAGCGTGGCGAACAACGGCGTGGTGGCGGCCAGGGTTGGCTCCACTGTTCTCTCCAGCGCTGCCGTCTCGCCGAGCATCGGAAGCTACTTCCTGGTGCCTTCCGGTAACCGGGTGCTCTTGGCCCAGGTTGCGGGCAACACCGTGTTCTCGGAAACGCTGTCGTTCGTGGCGGGCCAGGACTACACCGTCCTGGTTCACGGCAGCGCAACGGCCGCGTTTGCCGAACGATTCAGCGACGACAACCGATCGGCGCCTTCCAGTCGGGCCAAGCTGAGACTGGTCCATGGGGCGCAAGGTCATGACTCGTTGACGATGACTGTGGACTCAGCCGCCGTGGCAAGTGACCTCGCCTATGGGAGCGCTTCCTCCTTTGTCGGTGTGGCGAGCAACAACGGAAACGCGTTGATCGAGGTGACGTCGCCCCTACTCAGCACTCCGCTCTACACAACGAGCCGCAGCAACAGCTCCACCACTGGTGTCAGCCTCGAAGGAACTGGCGTCTATACCGTCTTTCTTCTGGGAGGCGGGAGCAGTCCGCGCGGATTCCTGCGGCGCGATCGATGAACAGCGTGGGTACGTTCAGGGGATGGGCATCTCTGCGCCTTGCTCTTCTCGCCACGCTGGCGCTGGGCGGCTGCGGTGGGGGCGTTGAGCAAGTCGATGCCTTCGTCGCTGACCGCGTGATCGTGTTCGGCGACGAGAGCAGCGCCCTGACCTCAGACGGTCGCCGGTGGGGCATCAATGGTCTCGACGCCTCGGGGACGCGCATCGATTGCGAAGCGGAACCCTTGTGGGTGCAGTCGGTCGCCAGCCTCTATGGTTACCGCTTTGCGGCCTGCATCGAGGGCGTGCCGGACAGCGAACCCAGGGCCCTGATGTATGCACAGGCGGACTCCAAGGTGGCGGACCTGTCAGGCCAGATCGACAACCTCCGATCCACCACACGCATCCGCAACCGTGATCTTGCCCTCGTCATGGCCGGTGCCAACGACATCTGGGCCTTGTACGAACAGTTTCCCGGTCGCGGTGAAGCCGATCTCCTCAGCGAAGCCCGCGCCCGCGGGGAGCAACTCGCCAACGCGGTCAATGGGCTGATTGCCCTCGGGGCTCGGGTCATCCTGGTGACCCTGCCGGATCTGGGCCTCAGCCCGGACGCGCGCGCCCAAAGCCTGCTGCACGCTGGTACGGGATTCGACCGCGCTGCCCTTGTGTCGCGCCTGGTCGCAGCCTTCAACGAGCGCCTGATCCTCAAGGTGGTTCAGGACGGCAGGCAGATTGGATTGGCCCTGTGGGACCAGACCATGCTGGCCGTTGCACGTGACCCCGGCAGCTATGGTTTCAGCAACATCAGCGATGCCGCCTGCACTCGGAGGCTGCCAGACTGCACGACGGCGACACTGACTCAAGGCGCAACCAGCGACAGCTACCTTTGGGCGGACGGCAGACGCCTCTCGCCAGGCGCGCATGCACAAATCGCCTCGCTGGCACTGGCCCGCGCCAGAGGCAACCCATTCTGAGCAGAGTGGCTCCCCGAGCAGGCGGCAGGGCCACTGCAGCTGCTTGCCGGGAGCCCGACATTGCGCACCGTCCTGCGTCGGCGCCCGCCGTTCGTCACCGGGGCGGTCCTTTGCGGAGAAGGCGCACGAGCATCGTCTCCGACTCACGAAGTGAATGGCAACGGGTACCTGCAGCCTGGATCTCTGGTCTCGCGTCAAGGCATCGTGCCTATCGGGCGTGGGACTCGCCGCCCCAGCGCTGGCGCTATGGGCACTCGGCCGAGCGACTTCTCCACCTATCCGGAGTCAATTGAATGATCGACGCTCCGCATCTGCCCAAGCCCAGGGATGGACCAGCCCCCCGTTGGTTTCACGTCGCCGTGGCCGCCAGCATGGCAACGAGCGCGCTGGCAGCGCTGGCCGGAACCTTGATCACAGGGCGCGCGATGAACGAGCTGGTCGAGCAGAACGCAAAGCTGGTGCGCGCAGGCTCGACGCCCATGCTCGAGTTTGGCCACGGCAATGTCCGCGACGACGGCACGGCAGAGCTCCTCTTCACCGTGACGAATGTCGGCAGCGGCCTCGCCCGGGTGCATTGGTTCGAGCTGAGCGTGGACGGCGTGCCAGTGCGCGACATGCATGCCGCCATCGAACGCATCAGTCCAGCCCTGCCGCAACGGCCCAGCATCGTCACGGCACCGGTGGCGCCACGCTTCTTTGCGGCTGGGACGGGGGAGCGGGTCTTCGCCTGGCACCAACCCGGCGCCCAGGACGCCGTGCAGAGCGAGGCATGGCGAGCGATGGACAAGGCCCGCTTCACGCGAATCACCGTACAGGCCTGCTACTGCTCGGTGTTCGACGAGTGCTGGTTGTCGCGGATGGACGGCGCGGCCCCGAAGGCAACCCCGAACTGCACCGCCGATAAGCGCCGTTCGCTGTCGGGATGATGCTGGCCGTGCGACCGCCCCGGTCGCAGAAGTCGGCATTTCGTGTCCTCTCGTGCGCCAAGGCCGTGGCCCGTCATGATGAGTCATGGCTTGGCTCCGCATGCAGGCGGGCTCCGGTCGAGACTTCGCAGGTCTCAACTTTCAGTCCGTGATGATGAGCAAAACGGTCCTGGCAGGCTGCCTTGCCGAGCCCCTGACGAGCCGGCGACGATTCCTGATGCTTTCGGTTGGCGCCTGTACAGCGTCTCTGTCCGTGGCCTGTGGCGGTACCGAGTCCGACCCTCCCACGGTCACCCTCAGCGCGATCCCGCTATCCGGCCTCGTGGGGGCCACGATCACCCTCTCGGCCGACGCAGAAGACGACGAGGGTGTGGAGGAGGTCCGCTTCTACCGGGTCACCTCCAGGTCAAGACAACTGCTCGCCACCTTCTCCGAAGGACCTTATCTGTTCCAGACGCAGATCCCGTCAGACGCATCCGGTTCGGTCAGCTATGTGGTGACCGCCATCGATGCCGATGATCAGGAAACCGACAGCAACACGGTCGTGATCACTGTGAATACCTGATGCGACGCTAGGCGGCTCGTCGGCACGCGGCGATAGGGGCCCGCTGCTGCACGGGCCGCCCCTTGGTACTCGACCCCTTGCTTCTCAGACAGGTCTCCCGACAGACGCATTCGCCTGGTCGGGGCGAGGTCGGCGTAGCCAGCCCTCCAGCTTGACGATGGCGACATAGACCACCGGAACCACGAGCAGGCTCAGGGCGGTCGAGGTCACGAGCCCACCGATGACTGCAACGGCCATGGGCTGGCGGAAGCTGGCATCCCCTCCCAACCCCAGGGCCATTGGCAACATGCCAGCCACCATCGCGACCGTCGTCATGACGATGGGCCGTGCCCGCTTGTGACACGCATCGAGCAGCGCCTCTTCCAGGCCCAAACCCCTGTGCCGGCGCGCCATCACGACGAAGTCCACCAGCAGGATGGAGTTCTTCGTGACGATGCCCAGGAGCATGACCAGCCCGATGAGCGCCGGCAGCCCCAGCTCGCTTCGCGCCAGCAACAGGGCGACGAAAGCTCCGCCCACCGACAGCGGGACCGCCGAGAGGATGGTCACTGGCTGGAACCAGTCCTTGAACAGCAGAACCAGCACACAGTACACGCAGGCCACCCCGATCAGGAGGGCCGTGCCGAAGCCCGAGAAGAGCTCGGCCATGATCTCGGCGTCGCCGCCCTCGACGAGCCGCACGCCGGTTGGCAGGCCCTTGACCGAAGGCAGGGCGTCGCGCGCTTCTATCGCACGCCCTAACGAGAAGCCGCCGAGGTCGGCGGTCAGGGTGACTTGGCGTTCCCGGTTGTAGCGGTCGATCTGCGAGGGGCCACTGGCCACGTTCACCTCCGCCACGCTGGCCAGCGGCACCAGTCCGCCCCTTCCCGGTACGCGCAGTGCCCTGATGGCATCCAGGTCGGCCCGCAGGGCGGTCGGCAGCTGCACCCGGATGTCCACCTGCCGTCGATCGAGGTTGAGCTTGGGCAACTGGGCATCGAAGTCGCCCGACAGCGCGATGCGCAAGGTCTCGGCAATGGCCTCGGTCGTGACACCCCGTTCGGCCGCTCGAGCAGCGTCCGGGCGGATGGTGATCTCAGGCCGTTCAAGGCTGGCGGTTGACGTGATGCCCGAAAGGAAGGGCAGTCCCCGAAGATCTCGTTCAATGCTCTGGGCACTGAGCTTGAGTGCCCTTGCGTCTCCGCTGGCGAGCACGACTTGAAGTTTCTCGCCAGGGCTGCCGCCGCCGATGGCGAACCGCACGCCGGCCACCGACTCGAGCCGAGGCCGCAGCGCGCGCTCGATCTCCTGCTGCGAAGGGCGCTCGCCGCGCGGGGCGAGCAGCAGCACCAGCGTGCCCTTGCGCACTTCGCCGGCGCCGCCTCGCGCACCGGCGTTGCCGATGGTGGCGAACACGCCGGTGACACCCGGTGCATCACGGACGACCCGCCGCGCGCTCTCGGCGGCGGCTACGCTGGCGGCGAGGCTGGCACCCGGTGGCAGTTCCATGCTGATGCTGATGCTGCCTTCGTCGCCGGCCGGAATGAACCCCTGCGGCAACAGCGGCACCAGCGCCAGCGAGCCAACGAAGAAGGCGCTGCCCAGGGCCAGCGTCGCCTTGCGGTGCGCCAGGCACCAGCGAACCAGGCGCAGATACTCCTTCATCAGCCGGCCGTCTTCGGGCTCGTGGCGGACGGCAGTGGGCCTCAGCAGCCAGATCGCCATCACCGGGGTGATGAGCCTCGCCACCAGCAGCGACACCAGGACCGCTGTCACGATCGTCCAGCCGAACTGACGGAACACCAGGCCCGGGACACCACTCATGAAGGCCGTGGGCAGGAACACGACCACCAGCGTGGCGGTGGTGGCGATGACCGCCAGGGCGATCTCCTCGACGGCGTCGCTGGTGGCCTCCCGCACCGACTTGCCCATCTGCGCGTGCCTGGCGATATTCTCGACCTCCACGATGGCGTCGTCCACCAGGATGCCCACCACCACCGCCAATGCGAGCAGGGTGATGGTGTTGAGCGAGAAGCCCAGCCACGCCATCACGGCAAACGCCGGGATGATCGACAGCGGCAGCGCCGCGGCGCCGATGAGCGTGGCACGCCAGTCGCGCAGGAACCACCAGATCACGAGCACGGCCAGGACGGCGCCCTCGTAGAGCATGTGCATCGAACCCCGGTACTGTTCCAGCGTGTGGGCCACCGACGTGCGCACCAGGGTCACCTTGAGCGCCGGGTGCTCGGCCTGCAACTGGCGCAGCGCGGCGTAGACGCCGCGGGCGATGCGGGTCTCGTCGTGGCCTCTGGTGCGATGGATCTGGAAGCCCACGGCCGCATGGCCGTCCAGCAGCGTGGCCTGGCTGCGCTCGGCGATGGTGTCGCGCACGGTGGCGACCTGGTCCAGGCGCAGGGCGCGGCCGTCGGCCAAGGGGATGGGCAGGGCGGCGATCTCTGCGGCGGTCTGCACGGCCGCCAGCGTGCGCACGCCCTGCTCGGCGCCGCCGAGCTGGCCGCGGCCGCCGGAGGCGTCCTGCTGCACCCGTCGCAGCGCGCGCGACACGTCGGCGGCGGTCACGCCGAGGCTGCCCAACCGGACCGGGTCGACCTCGACCTGCACCTCCCGCTGCACGCCGCCAATCCGCTCGAAACGACCCACTCCCGGTACGCTGAGTACCGCCTTGGCTACAGCGTCGTCCACGAACCACGACAACGACTCCTCATCACGGGAGACATCGGACACCGCGTAGCTCAGGATGGGGCCGCCCGGCCCGAGCGTGACCTTGCTGATCTGCGGCTCTTCCAGGTCCGAGGGCAGATCTCCGCGGATGCGGTCGATGGCGTCCTTGACGTCGAGCAGCGCATCAGACAGTGGTCGTTCGAGCTGGAACTCCGCCGTGATGTCGACCCGGCCATCGGTGATGCTGGTGCGCAGGTGGCGCAAGTCCTGCAACGTGGCGATCGCGTCCTCGACCTTGCGCGCCACCTCGGTCTCCAGCTGCGCCGGCGCCGCCCCTTGCTGGACAAGGGCAACGCTGACGGTCGGCAAGTCCAAGTCGGGGAAGTTCTGGATGTTGAGAGCCCTAAAGCCCCAGAAGCCGGCCAGCGTGAGCAGCGCGAACAGCAGCACGCTGGGAATGGGGTTGCGGATCGACCACGACGCAAAACCACCGCGGGTGACGGGCGGGGCGCGGGTCGGCTCCTCGGGGCTTGCGCTCATGGGGCTGCCTCCGGGGTGTCCTGCACGCGGTCGCCGTCGTTCAGGAAGCCGGCACCGCGCATGGCGACGCGCTCTCCGACCCTGATGCCGCGCACGATCTCGACCGCTCCGTCCGAACGACGGCCGGTGGCCACAGGCACCTGAACGGCCCGTCCGGCCACGACCCGGAACACCGAGGCGCGGCCATCCCGGATCACGACCGCCTCGGGTGGCACCGCCATGGCAAGCTCGCGTGCCAACGCAATGCGACCGCTAACATAGGCGCCGGCACGAAGAGCGCTGCCGACCGGCAGATCGACGTAGACCCATCCGAGCCGGGTACCCTCGTCGAGGGCTGGCGTGAGCTGGCGGACCCGACCCGTGACCGACCTGCCCTCGGACAGTTGCACTATCGCCTCCTGGCCGATGGTCACGCGCTCCATCTGTTCTGCCGTGAGCTCGGCACGCCACTCGAGCCGATCCTGGCGGATCAAGCGGAACAGCTCGGTTCCCGCCTGGGCGACCTGCCCGAGCGTGGCGCTGCGTGCAGAGATCACCCCATCGTCCACAGCGCGCACCTCGCAGTCGGCCAGCCGAACGCGCTGGGCCTCAAGCTGCGCGGCTGCGAGGTCGACCTGCGCAGCCGCCGTGTCGACCTGGGTCTGGGCCGACTGCAGCTCCTGCTCGCTTACGGCGCCGGAACCCCTGAGCTGAAACGTGCGATTGCGGTCGGCCACGTGCTGGCGCAGGGTGGCGCGCGCCGACGCCAGCGTAGCCTCGGCGGCCGCCACATCGGCACGCACGGTGCGGTCGTCGAAGCGAGCCAGCACCTGCCCGCGGCGCACACGATCGCCAACCTGGACGTACAGCGACAGCAGCGGAAGCCCGGAGACTCGCGCGCTCACTTGAGCCTCCTGCCAGGCAGCCACGGCGCCGTGGGCGTCCAGCGTCTGCGGCCAATTCTGCTGCTGCACCGTCGTGCTGGTGATGGCGATGGCGCCTCGGGGCTCGGCAGGCGGGGGTTCGGGATGGCCACAGCCCGCAACCACAAGGGCAGCGGCCAGCAGCGCGACCAGCGGTGAGGTAACAGGATTCAATTCAGACTCCAGACAATCCGTTGCCCGAGGCCTTGACCAGGGCGACCCAGGCCTGGGCGCGGTCACGGCGGGCGGTGATGAGGGCGCTTCGGGCCGACTGCAGGGAACGGCGGCTGTCCTCCAGTTCGAACAGGCTGAGCCGGCCGGCGCGCCAGCTGGCCTCGTTGGCGTCGAACAGGCGTTGTGCGGCGTCGAGGGCGGCCTGGGCCTGCTCGTCGCGGGCCTGGGTCGCTGCGAGCTGGCTCAGCGCATCCTCCACGTCCTGCACGGTGCTCAACAGGGTCGATTCGAGTTGCGCCAGCGCCTGGGCGTGCCGGGCATGCGCGGCCAGCACCTGGGCCTTGCCGCTGCCGCCGTCGAACAGTGATGCCGCCAGCGACCCGCCAAGCGACCACTGGTTCTGCCCGACCGTGCCAGATGCCAGGCCGATCCACTGGCGACCCAGCAGGCCGCTGAGCGAGAGCGAGGGCAGGCGCGCTGCGCGCGCCGCGCCCAGGTCCTCGTAGGCGGCGTCGGCCGAGCGTGCTGCCGCCTGCAGACTGGGGTGGCCGGCGAGCACCGTCGCCCGCAAACGCGGTGCCTGCGTGGGCGGAGTGGCCAATGGCGCCGGCTGCTCGAACAGCGCGTCCACCTCCGCACGCGACACCGTGGTCAGTGCGGCCAGGCTTTGCGAAAGCACCCGGCAGTCGTGTGCAGTCGCCGCCCGTTGACCCCGTGCATCGGCAAGGCCGCTCTGGACACGGGCCAGGTCTGCCAGGGCCGCCAGCCCCGCCTCCGCTTTGCGCTGGGTGAGGGCCAGCGTCGTCTCGCGTGAATGCACGTCCAACCCTTGTGTCTTGAGCAACTCGCCGCAGGCGCGGCGCGCGAGCACATGGCGCGCGACGCTGCTCTGCAGCGACAGGCGCGTGGACCGCGCGTCGGCGCTGCGCGCGTCGAGCCGGGCTTGCGCAGCGGCACGGTCGGCCGCCAATCGGCCAAAGACGTCCAACTCCCAGTCCAGGCTCACCTCGGCGCCGGCCTTGCTCTGCGGCCCCGAACCGGGCGATTTGTTGCTGTTGCCGCGGCTTCCCGCCAGGCTGGCCTGTGCTTGGGGCAACCCCGCGGCCTGGCTGGTTCCCAGCGTCGCGCGGGCTTCGTCCATCCTCGCAACAGCCAACGCGAGAGACGGCGAGCCCTGCTCGGCAGCCGCCATCAGCGGCTCGAGGGCTGCGTCGGCCAGCGACCGCCACCACCGATCGTCCGGCTGCGCATCAACGCCTGCAGTCTCCGCTCCAGCCCAAGCTGCCGGCGCGGCCGGCAGGGGCGTTGAAGCACGCGGTTGAAGCGCACATCCAGCGAGCAACATGCTAGACAGCAAGGTGACGCAGGCCGCCACGGCCACTGGCGCGGGTCGGTACAGGACAGGGTTGGGTGTCACGGCATGGGCTCTCAACGGCAGTGACCGATCGCTGCGAGGGTCGGGCTCACAAGCAAGCGGGGCTCGGACCGGTCAACTGCCGGCTTCTGACTTGTCGGCCGCGCTTCCATCCGCTGCAGCAGGCGGCTCGACCGCGTGCCCACATGCCCGACTGGAGGGCTGGCCGAGGCACCTGCCTTCAGGATCCCAATCAATAGGCATTTCATTTTGCGCGTTATCTTTTGGAAGATCGGCCGGATCGTAGGTCCAGTGCTTGAGCTTCACCACCGTCCATCGATGTCGTCGAATGACATGAAGCGACCGAGGCCCATCCATCGCTTGTGCGCGGCGGCCCGTTCGGCGTCGGCACATGACAGCCGCATGCTTCCTGCCACGGGACGTCATGCGGGCACACGGCAGGTGATCGCTTCTGCGCGGGTGATTGGCTGAAATGGTCGACACCCTCATCCACCAGACTTCCCATGCCCACGACCGCAGACTCCCGACTTCCCACCGCCGTGCGCCACTGCAGGGCACTGCTGCAGCGTCTGCTCGGCAGCGCGCTTGGCCTGGGCCTGCTGACGGCCTGTCATGGCGAACATCTTGTCCCCGGCTGCGCCGGTGTGTTCATACAAGTGGTGGTGGACGAAACCTGGCCCAGTGGCGGCAACAGAACCTGCTGGATCGTTCAGGATCCGTTCCTTCCCGGCGCAGCGGGGCTTGCTGACGCCCTGGAGAAGGTCGAAGGAAGCGCCTTCCTATGCGCCGAGCCGGTCGTCGGTGAGCGACCTGAGGTGATCGAAGCCTTGCTTCACCTGTCTGCGCCCGACGTGATGCTGCCGCTTCGCCCCGCACATCCGTCCTGCCAAGCCGCGGAACCGGGACGTCCTCGAGCGTTTGTGTGACGCCGCATGACATCAAGCCCGCGTTTGCCACGTGCCGTGACCTGCGTTCACGTCATCGACGGACGGTGCCGACTACCGTGGCGGCATGTTCCATCGCAAGTTCTGCATCACTCTCGCAGCACTGCTCTTGGCGTGTGGGGCTGGCCCATCGATAGCGTCGACGGACGCGGCCTGCCCGACGCTGGACGCTCGTGCACTTACCCTGGGCCAAGCGGCACTGCGCGCAGCGTGTCTCGCCCCGGCCCGCGCCCGCGGCAGTGCCCAATCGCGAGAAGCCCGTGCGCTCATCGATGACCGCCGGGCTCAACGGGCCTCCCAGTGGAGCCTGCAAGCCCAGCCCTCGCTCAGCGCTCAGCGCGGGTTGCGTGGCTCTGTCAGCACCGACACCGCCGTTCACGACACGAGCGCCAGCCTCAGCCTCCATGTCGAACGCAGCCTTTGGGACGGGGGAGCACGGCGTTCCCGCCTGCTGCAAGCCGAGCGGGACGCTGCCGCCGCCATCCTCGACGAAGACACCATCGCCCTGGACACCGAGGCCGACTTCGTGGGCGTCTGGATCGATGTGCGCAAGGCGGAGGCGCAAGAGCTGGCAACCGCTGCGGCGCTGGTCGCTGCGAAGGCGAGCGCGGCCGCCGTGCAGGCGCGGGTCGACGCGGGTGACGCGACACGAGTGGAACTGCTGGCAGCGCAGTCAGCAGTCGCCCAGGCCGAGCGCGAACGCATAGCCGCCGAGATCTCGCTCTCCAGGTCAAAAGGGCTGCTCGCGGTGCTCCTCGGTTGGCCTCCGAGCGAGCCCCTCGTATTGGTGGGCGACGACGGCAGCGCCTTGGCACCGGTGGGCGACACCCAAGGTGCGTGGGCGCGGCATCCGAAAGCCCTTGCCCAGCACGAGCGCGTCGAGGCCCTGAAGGCGGCACTGGTGGCCGCTCGTGCAGAGGGCGGCGCCTCGCTCTCCCTGACCGGGCAGACGGGCCCAAACGCCAGCCGGAGCAACAGCATGGGGATGGGCCAGCGCAGCAGCAGCCAGTGGCAGACCAGCGCCGGCCTCAGCTTCAGGCTGCCGTTGTCTGATGGCGGTACTCGTGCAGCGGCCGTGGCACGGGCGCAGTCCCAGCTCGAGGCCGCGCTAGCGACGCAGGTCAGCGTGCTGCGCCAGCTCGAGGAGACCTGGTGGCGCGCCCACAGCGATTGGCGAGGTGCTTTGGCCGACGAAGAGGCCAGCGCGGTCGCGCTTCGCGCGGCGCAGCTCTCCGAGCAGGCCGAGCGGGGTCGCTATGCCGCGGGCGCGGGGCGTCTGACCGATCTCCTCCAGGCGCAAAGCGACGTCTCGCAGCGCCAGAGCCAGGCAGACGAGGCACGCGCGCAGCGCCTCCGCAGCCAGACTGCGTTGCGCCAAGCGGCCGGGCTCTCCGCGCTGATGTCTTCGGGAGAAACGCGATGAGCAAGATCCGTTGGATCGGCGGTGGTGTCCTGGTGCTGATGATCTCCGCCATGGCGGCGACGGTTTGGCGTGGCGTGCAGGTCGGGCCGGGAGCACCCCGCGGCGCGCCGGTCTACCTCACGCAAGCGGTGGATCGGGGCGACGTGGTTCGCACCGTCAACGCCACCGGCAGCCTGAGCCCTGTGAACCTGGTGCAGGTCGGGAGCAGCGTGTCGGGCACGATCAGACGGCTGCACGCTGACTTCAACTCGCAGGTTCGGCAAGGGCAGCTGCTGGCGGAGCTGGACACCGTGGCCCTCGACGCCGAGTTGGAGCAGGCCCGCGCACAGCAGCTCAGCGCCGCCAGCAGCCTCGCGCTGGCGAGGTCCCGCCTCGCGCGAAGCCAGTCCTTGTTCTCGCAGGGATACGTGGCTCGGTCGGAAGTTGACGAGGCCGAAGCAAACGAACGCTCGGCACGGGCCACGGAACAGCAGATGCAGGCCCTGGTGGCCCGCGCACTGAACAACCGACGCCAGGCTGAGATCCGCAGCCCCGTCACGGGCACCGTGGTGTCTCGCGAGGTGAACGTGGGGCAGACCGTGGCTGCCAGCTTGCAGACCCCGGTTCTCTTCAAGATCGCGCAGGACCTGCGCGAGGTGCAGATCGAGATGAACGTCTCAGAAGCCGACGTCGGACTCATGCGGGAGGGCCAGCCCGTGACCTTCACCGTGGACGCCTTTGCAGACCGCGTCTACAGCGGACGTGTCACCCAGATCCGCAACAACCATACCGTGCAGCAGAACGTGGTGACCTACACCGTGGTGGTGCGCTCTCGCAACGACGACCTGAGCCTGCGCCCCGGCATGACGGCCTACGTGGCAGTGAAGGTGGCCGAGGCCCGCGGGGTGCTGCGCCTGCCCAACGCCGCCCTGCGCTATGAGCCTTCGACCGGCACGGCGGGGGGCGCAGCGGCGAGAGCGGCAGCGCCAGTCGACGCCCAGCGCAACCTTCGGGTGCTCTGGCGGACGAGCTCCGGAGGTCCTGCAGAGCCCGTTCAGGTGACCGTGGGGCTTTCCGATGCGAGGCACACCGAACTTCGGGCAGGCGACCTCAAGGAGGGCGACGCGCTGGTTATTGGCGAACCCGCACAGGGCGGCTTCGCCGGCCCCCGGCTCTTCTAGGGCAGAGGCGCGACATGCCCACCCTCATCGAGTGCCGGCGCGTCGGCCGAGTCTTCGAGGCCGGCGGCCAGCCCTTTCACGCTCTGCGCGACGTCGACCTGCGCATCGACGAGGGCGAGCTGGTGGCCGTGGTCGGACCGTCGGGCTCGGGCAAGAGCACCTTGCTGAATGTGCTGGGAGCACTGGACGTTCCAGACAGTGGAGAGCTGCTGGTGGCGGGGCAAGCTGTCTCGGCCATGAGCGAGCCGCAGCTGGCTGCCTTGCGCAATCGGCAGATCGGCTTCGTCTTCCAGCAGTTCAATCTCTTGCCGCGCTACGACGCCCTGCGAAACGTGGAGCTACCGCTCGTCTACGCCGGCTGGCCTCGCGAAAGGCGGCGGCAACGTGCACTGGCGCTGTTGGAGCAGCTCGGTCTTCAGGCCCAGGCGCACAAGCGACCGCCGCAGATGAGTGGCGGGCAGCAGCAGCGCGTGGCGCTGGCGCGCGCGCTCGCCAACGAACCTCGCGTGATACTGGCGGACGAGCCCACCGGTGCGCTCGACTCGCGCACCAGCACCGAGGTGATGGACTTGCTCTTAGCTCTGAACCGGGAGCAAGGCATCACGCTCGTCATCGTCACTCACGACGCCGCCGTGGCGGCACGCTGCGACCGGGTTCTGCGCTTCGCCGATGGACGGGTGGTGGCCGACGAGCAGCGTCACGGCAGCCCCTCCATCGCGGAGATCCCATGAGCATCTGGCTGCCACTGCTGGAAGAAGCCTGGGGCGCGCTCCTGGCCAACCGGCTGCGTTCGGGTCTCACCATGCTGGGTGTGGTGATCGGCGTCGCGTCGGTCATCCTGATGCTGGCCATCGGCGAAGGATCCCGTGCACAGGTGGCTCAGACCATCGCGTCTCTGGGCAGCAACCAACTGGTCGTTCTGTCCGGCGCGGCCAACAGCGGCGGTTTTCGCGGCGCGGCCGGGGGGCTGCCCAACCTCACGCTGGAAGACGCTGCGGCCATTGGCGAGCTGGCCAGCGTGGCGGGTGTCGCGCCGCTGGCCAGCTCGCAAGGTCAGGCCGTCTTCGGTGCGGCGAACAAGAGCACCAGCATCACGGGCACCACGCCCAGCTACTTCAGCGTGAACAACATGCCACTCGCCGCCGGGCGGGTGTTCACGGAGGCCGAGACGCGCACCGCGGCCAACGTGGCGGTGCTTGGCGCGACCGTTGCCAGCGCGCTGTTCGGCAACAGGTCACCGCTGGGCGAGACCATCCGCATCCAGCGTCAGAGCTTCGAGGTCATCGGTCTCATCAAGGCCAAGGGCCAAGGGTTCGGGGGTGCCGACCAGGACGACGTGATCGTGCTGCCCATCCACACCGCGCAGCGCAAGCTGGCCGGCTCACCGTTTCCCGGCAGCGTGTCCATGGTGATGGTGACCAGCAGCATGCCCGACCAGAAGGGCTACACGATGGAGGAAATCACGCGACTTCTTCGGCAACGCCATCGCATAGGCCCTGGAGCCGACGACGACTTCTCGGTGCGTGACGTGAGCGCACTGGCAGAGACCCTGCGGACAACCTCCCAGATCCTGTCCCTGCTGCTCGGGGCCATCGCCTTCATCTCGCTGGCTGTGGGCGGCATCGGGATCATGAACATCATGCTCGTGAGCGTTACCGAACGCACACGTGAGATCGGCGTTCGCATGGCGATGGGCGCGCGGCGCGCCGTCGTGCTCGCACAGTTCTTGGTGGAGGCGGCGATGCTTTCGCTGGCGGGTGCACTGGCCGGCCTGCTGATCGGTGTCTCGCTGGCGGCTCTGGTCCGCCTCAGCGGCGTCATCAACCCGGTGATCTCCGCACAATCGGTGCTGCTGGCCCTGGGCGTGGCCATCGTCGTGGGCGTGGGCTGCGGCTTGTGGCCGGCGCGTCGGGCGGCGGGGATGCGCCCGGTGGAAGCCCTTCGTCAGCAGTGAAGCGCGAGACAGGACCGTGAACGACTCCGTGACAGACACCACCAAGCCCTATCACCTGTTCGTGGTGGAGGACGACCCGGCCTTGCGGGACATGCTTTCGAGTTACCTGGAGAAGCAAGGCTTGGTGGTCACGGCCATGGCGACCGCCGAGGACCTGCTCAAGCGCATCAACCGCCTGCGCCCTGACCTCATCGTTCTGGACGTCGGGCTGCCACGAATGAGCGGGCTGCAGGCCTGCCAGCAACTGCGCGCGGAAGGTGATCGGGTGCCCATCATTCTGCTGACCGCCCGCACCGAAGAAGTCGATCGGATCCTCGGTCTGGAGATGGGCGCCGACGACTACCTCGGCAAGCCGTTCAGCGCTCGCGAACTGCTGGCGCGCATCCGCGCAGTGTTGCGCCGCACCGCGAATGCTCCTGGGTTGCCGGTCGCGCACAGTGAGCCCGTGCGCATTGGGGACTACCTCTTCGTGGCCGCTTCGCGAAGCCTGCACCGAGGCGATGAGGTCAGGGTGCTGTCGACGGTTGAGTACGCAATGCTGGCCGAGCTCGTGCTCAACCCCGGGGTGCCGATCTCACGCGAGCGACTACTCGCAGCCTCGCACACCCGAACCGACACCCTGCTGCTGCGAACCGTGGACACGGCCGTGATGCGGCTGCGCCGGCTTCTCGAGCCCGACCCGGCGGAGCCTCGCTACCTGCAGACGGTGCGCGGGCACGGCTACATGTTCGTGCCCCACGTGTCGCCTGGGCGGGCGGAGATCGGTAAATGAAGTTGATGCCGAGCTCACTGGTCGGGCGCATGACGTTGCTGGTGGTTGCAGTTGGCGTGCTCTCGCTGATGCTGCACATCGGCGTGATGGCTCTGTGGTTGAACGCGCTGATCGGCGACATGGCCTCGGCGATTGCGGGCCGCACGCGGATCTCCGCACAGGTGCTGGCCGAGGCGCCTTCCGAGCAACGTGAGGTGCTCGCGCGCTCACTGGGCGACGAGCGCTTTGGCATGCATCCCCTGCGCGGCCCATGGCCTGAGCCTGGTCCGAAGGGTCCGCCCCTCGCTGGGGAACTCGTCGTTGCGCTTCTTTCACAGCTGCCGGCCGGGAGCGAAGTTCGGCTTCCCCCTCCGGACGCTGTCGAGCCCGCGGGCGCCTTGACGCTGCTGGTGCCAGTCGATGGCCAGACCTGGGTCTTCACACAGCGCCTGGACCCGCCGGCACAGGCACTGCTCGGGACAGGGCTGGGCTGGCTGCTCTTGGTCGCCGTGGCTGTGTTCGCGAGCCTGGGCCTTGGGGTCCGCTTCATTGCCCGGCCCATAACGGTGCTGGCGGAACGGCTGCTCGCCCAGGGCAGCCGCATAACACCTGTCCAGCCGATTGGAGGTGCGACGGAGATCCAGGTTCTCACGACGGCCTTCAATCGACTTGCCTTGGCCGTGCGCCAGGCCGATGAGGACAGGCAGCACCTGCTGGCCGGCGTATCGCACGACCTGCGCACGCCGCTCGCTCGACTGCGACTGCGCATCGAGACACAGCTCGACAGCGACAGCGCAGAAGAGTTGCTCGCCGACACCGATGCCCTGGAACGCATCGTGGGGCAGTTCCTGGCCTATGTGCAAGGGGACAGTGGCGCCGGTCTCGGCCAGGCCGACACGGTTTCTGCGGTGATGCACCAGGTGGTCGCGGGCTACGCCGAGCAGGGTCTGCCCGTGCAGGCGCTGCCGGGCGGTCCTGCCTGCGACTGGCCGGATCTGGCACTGCAGCGAGTTCTCAGCAACCTGATCGATAACGCGCTGGCCTACGGCGGTGCGCCCGTTGAGGTGTCGTTGACAGAACGCGAAGGCGCACTCGGCCAGGAGTACGTCCTGGCGGTGAGCGACAGCGGCGCAGGCATGGACGAGGCCCAGTTCCAGCGAGCGCAGCAGCCCTTCGTACGCCTGGAGGGGGCTGCAGCCGCAACGCAGGGACATTGCGGGTTAGGGCTGGCCATCGTGGCTCGCCTCGCGCAGCAGCTCAACGCCCGACTGGAGCGAGGCCGTGAGGCCGATGGACGCTTTGCCGTACGGCTTGTGTGGGCTCGGTCACCGACCGCATCAGCCCGTCAGGGCTGAGTGGGTCGGCGCCGCCTACGGCAAACAGGTCCACCGGCGGGTCTGGCAAGGGCGTTCAGGCCTGAAGAGAAACCTGGCCGCTGATGCCGCTGCGCTCGCTGTAAGTGCGACTGATGGCGTCGATCAAGGATTGCAGCGCATCGTCGCGGCTTTGCTTCACGACCTGCGATGTGCCACCGGTTACACCAAAAGCGCCTCCCGAGGCGCCAAAGCTGTCCACTGTGCCTTGAAAGCGAGACATCACCTCCTTCATGCCGCTCTCCATCTCAGCCTGGGAGATCTCGCCGCTGCCGTCTGCATCGAACTGCTTGAACACGCCTTCGGTATCGATGCTCGAGTTGGAGGCGCTTCCTTGCATCGGCCCTGACTTGAGCACCGCAGCGAACTCGGACGCATCGAGTCCGCCGGATCCGTTGCCGTCGGCCTTACCGAACATGCGTTCTCGTACCTGTGCCATGGCCTGTGCGTCTGGCGCACCTCCCATGGGCCGCATGCCCATGCTACTGATTGAACTCATCATGACTAATGCTCCTTGTGGTCAGCAGGGCGCCCAGCCATCACCACACCACGTGGTTGGCCACGCCCCGCCGGCATGGTCGGCTAGACCCATGTCGTGCAAGGGGAAGATGAAAGGTACGAGTTGCTCAGGTAGTGGCGACATGTGCCGTACGCATGACATGAGATGACTTCGGCAGGTCTCGACAGGCAACACTGGGAGCTTCACCTTCCTTCGATGACTAACCCGCAGCCATCAGCGATGGGCACCGCTCCGTCCTGTCGATCGACACCTGGGCCCTTTGGGTTCCGGTAGCCCGGGAAACGAACTCACATGAGAGGGGAGAGATCGCTCGAAATCGGTGTCGCTGGATCCGGTATGCCCATACCGTCCAAACGAGTCTGAGTCGATTTCAACTGAACCAAGCAAGTCACGCCGAACTGGATCTTGAGCCTCTCAGTCGCCTCGACGGTGCTCTGCGGCGCACGACCTAGATGGTTTGGCCGACCCGGCCACTCTCAGTGTCCTTGACCTCTTTAGGTTCGATGTCACTGCGTCACGTCAATGTCGAGTGCGGGTCGGGTCCACCAAGAATCTCTAGTGGCCCTTGCGACAGTGGATCAAGCGCCGCTGGTCCCCAGGAATGACGCGCCGCGATACGCGAGCACTGCCGGACATGCAAAGTCGTGGCAGAGCTGTAGCCGGAGGACTTGCTGTTCCCCAGTCGGCTTCAAGACTCGCCGCAGCTGAGCGCTCGACGGTACGCTCATGGTCAGGGGCTCTGCGTCGACGCTATGGAACTGAAGTGTGCCGACCGCCGCTCGCATTCGACGTGCAGAACGAAGGTACCGTTGATCTATCGGGGCAACTAGAACCCTCTTGCCGTGTAGCTGAGCCAGGGCCGTCAATCGTCAGACCTCATCCAACGACGGGCACTCACGTCGCACTGGGAGCCCTGGTCTTAGGCAGCTTGAGTTGCTTGCGCCTTTGCAAGTGGAGCTGGCGTAAGGCGCGCCGGCGGACGCTAGCCGCTGCTCAACCCACCAGGCGCTTGACCAGCCACCGCATGGCATGTCGGGTTGCGGCCGGGTCCGCGCCAGCCGCGATGTCAAGCGCAGCTCGGTCAAAAGCCGACGACACCAGCCGCGCAAGCGCGGTAGTGAAGTCGGTGTCACGTCTGAGCGCCGCGCGTAGCCCTTGCTGGAGCACCGGTGCGAAGTGGCGTTCATCTAGGGCTTGCAGCTCGGCAGACCCCAGCACGGCTGGCGCTTCCACCAGTAGTAGACGCGTGCGGCCACGCTTGGCCATCGCGTCGAGATAGGCGTCAACCCCGCGCAGTAGCGCCTGCTCCGGCTTCACTACGCCGGCACAGGCAGCATCGATAGCATGGCGTACCGCTTCGGCCTCGCGCTCAAGCACGGCACGCAGCAGGTCCGCCTTGTCGGCCCAATGGTAGTAAAGGGCACCGCGCGTCAGGCCTGCAGCAGCGCTGATCTCGGGCGTTGATGTGGCCGCATAGCCGCGCTCGACGAACAGTGCGTGTGCTGCGTCTAGTAGCGCCGCTCGTGAAGCGGCGATGCGCTCGGCGTTAGTCCGGGGCGCCGGCCGCACCTCACCGGGCAGCTTAGGGTGCACGCGCAGCCTCTTGTTGCGGCGCTCAGGATCGGGCAGGGGACTTGATGACATACAGCCTGCATGTTAATGTGCATCGACATACAGCCTGTATGTGAACTCTTGACCCATTTGCTTCGAGGGCCACCCATGAAGACGACTAGCTACTACCCTGTACTGCTGACCCACGACGTTCAGGGCACAACCGACTTCTGGCGCCGCCACTTCGGCATGAAGACGCTGTACGAGAACGACTGGTATGTTCACCTGCAGTCGACAGACGATCGCAAGGTCAATCTCGGCATCTGCCTCGCCTCCCATCCCAGCGTACCCATGCCGGCGCGAGGAAGCGCGGCAAGTGGGCTGGTGCTGAACTTCGAGGTTGTAGACGTTGACGCAGCGTATGCCCGTGCCAATGCCGCAGGGTTGCCGATGCTGATGACCTTGCGTGACGAGGACTTCGGGCAACGCCATTTCATCACCAGCGACCCAAATGGCGTACTCATCGACGTCATCAAGCCCATCCCACCCACCGCAGAGTACGCTGTCCACTACGACGCCTCGGCGCTGCCGTCTGCGTGACCGCGCCTGTCCTGAGAGCGCTGCAGCTGCGAGTCAGTGATGCCTAACCCCTCGCTCAAGCAGACCCGCTACGGCAGGCCTTGTAAGCCCGGTCCGCGCCAGTCGTACTATCGTCGCGTACCAGGCTTACAAGTCCTGCCTCCGCGGGCAGCTTAGCTCGAACGTTAGGCCTCAAGTCTCACGCCAGCCAGAATGCGGCCCGCCACTTCGCTCCGGACAGACCTGCCAGTTGCCGATGCGACCTTGCTACCAGCGAACACCCTCGCGCCGGAGCTCCAGTTAACGTGCTGCTCATAGCTGTCGCTGCAGCAGCTTTCGGCACGGCCTTGCTTGCCGCGACTCTGGTGTGGAAACTGCCAGGTGGATTCGTGGCTTCAGGTGCTTGGCTGATGTATGCACCGTACGAGTACCTAATGCACGCCCGTGTGCTTTGCTCCGGCGAGTGCAACATCCGAGTGGACCTGCTCATCCTTTGGCCAGTCCTCGCCATCCTTGCCTTGGCTGTACCGCTTCGGGCAGTTCGCTCGAAACACCGCTCCAGGTAGCCGCGTTGAGGCCTAACCCCTCGCTCAAGCCGACCCGCTACGGCAGGCAGCGTAAGCCTGGTCCGCGGCCCTTGAGGCATCATCGCGAACGAGGCTTACGCCACCTGCCTCCGCGGGCAGCTTAGCTCGAACGTTAGGCATCACCAGAAACCCCAATGCCAAAGCCCCGGGTCGCTCTTTTGCGCCGCCTGATCGAGTACCGCCTTCCGGTGGAAGTCACTATTGCTGCACTGTCTGAGTACGGGTGGGACTGCGAGGCGCCGCTGGTGAAACTTCAAGCCATAGACATTGAGAGCGTCCTTCTGCGCTACTTGGCAGGAGAGCTCAGTTCTAAGCAAGTGACCGACTGGGCCGACCTGATCGAATGCAGAGAAGACATTGACTCCGGGAAGAGCGAGAGCGTTCTGTCATCCGCCGTCTTTCGCCTTGCCAACCCAGACCTAAACGCTGAAGTCACGCAAGCAGTAGCTCGCGAGATCCTTGAATCACTCCGTGAGCACGGCTAAGCAGTCCACCCTGAACAACACCAGAACCCGCGCCGTTGCTTGCGTTCCGGGCGATTGCCGATGGTGTGAGTTGCAGGATTGAGGCCCAATTGCTCTCGGTTCCTTGCAAACTGCACCGAGGTCGCCGATGGGTCCGAGGCCCCGACAGAACGCCGCCGAGCAGGACTTGTTCCGGATGGAGCTGGTCAACCTGATCGATCAGCGGCATGAACTGGTCAAGCTGGCGTCTCTGATCGACTGGCCGGCCTTCGAGCGGGCCTGGGGCCCCAAGTTCGAGTCCTCCACCGGCAGGCCCGCGCTGCCCACACGGTTGATGGCCTCGCTGCTGTACCTGAAGCACACGTTCGCGCTGTCGGATGAGGACGTGGTCGAGCGCTGGATCGAGAACCCGTACTGGCAGCACTTCAGCGGTGAGCGCTACTTCCGGCACGAGCTGCCCTGCGATCCGTCGAGCCTGGTGCGCTGGCGGCAGCGCATCGGCGAGGAAGGATGCGAGTGGCTGCTGGAGCACAGCATCAAGGCGGCTGTGTCCGCTGGCGTGATGAAGCGGCAGAGCCTGGACACCGTGATCGTGGACACGACGGTGCAGCCCAAGGCGATTGCGCACCCCACCGACAGCCGGCTGCTAAACCGGGCGCGAGAGCAACTGGTGGCCGCGGCGCAGGAGGCTGGCATCGATCTGCGCCAGAGCTACGCGCGGGTTGGCAAAACCGACGACGCTCAGGCCGGACGCTACGCCCACGCCCAGCAGTGGCGCCGCATGCGCCGCGAGGTGAGGAAGCTGCGCACGTGGCTGGGTCGGGTCATCCGCGACGTGCAGCGCAAGGCAGGCGAGATCACCGGCGCGCTGAAGACCCGGATCGAGACGGCGCAGCGCCTGCACGCCCAGCAGCGGGACTCCAAGAACAAGCTGTATGCGCTGCACGCCCCGGAGGTGGAGTGCATCGCCAAAGGCAAGGCCCGGACGCCGTACGAGTTCGGCGTGAAGACCTCAGTGGCCGTGACGGCCAAGGAAGGCGTGGTGGTGGGCATGCGCTAGATGCCCGGCTCGCCCTACGACGGCCACACGCTGCACAGCCAGCTCGAGCAGGTGGAGATCCTCACAGGCGTGCAGCCCAGCCTGGCGCTGGCCGATCGGGGCTACCGCGGCGTGCAACCGCCCGAGGGCACCCGGCTGCTGATCAGCCACACCCGGGGACTGCCGCCTGCACTGAAGAAGCTGCTCAAGCGTCGCCAGGCCATCGAGCCCACCATCGGGCACATGAAGACCGACGGTCTGCTGGCGCGCAACTGGCTGAAGGGCAGCGACGGCGACGCGATCCACGCGGTGCAGTGCGGCGCTGGGCACAACCTACGGCTGATCCTGGCGCACCTGCGGGTGCTTCTCTTGGCCTTGATCGCCCTGATCGCCCTTGGCCAGACTGGCGGTGCGCCGCCTCGGCTGACGCTCAGAACGGCAGCGTAGAGCGGCACGCGGGTTGTTCAGGGCCGACTAGTCAGCCGAGGCATCCTTACCTCGGCCAAGGACTTGAACAAGAAGCCCATGCGCTACATCCGCGAGCACAACAAGAGCCCCGAACCGATCTATTGGAAGTTCGACAACCCGAATCGTCGACACCACCAATTCTTCTGATTCAGCGGACTAGCGCACGGACAACCCGCGCTGCATATTCCGGCAACGGCGGGCAGCCATCGGCGAACCAAGCGCTGTGTCACGCGGGGCGCTGCCTCGCTCGGCCTTATCGACAACCGGCACTTGCATCGCGTTGCTCTTCCTGCACCGACCACTGCCGCGAGTTGGCACCGAGAGTCGAAGAGGCACAACGCCCTCCAACTGCGCAGGTCCGCCTGTGGAGCGCGCGCCGATTTCAAGAATTGTCCGGCACAGATGCCCGGTCGAAACGTTTGTCGATGCGCGCAGAAGAAGGAGATGAAAAACAGTTGTCAAGACTGAAGACTGCCATTAACATCAAATTAAATATGGCTTCGTCTTTACGTCATCTCGCCATCAGCAGTTGGGCCACAAGTCGGCCCTCCGGCTCTATGTCGATCGCGTCGTGGATGAAGCAGCCTGCGGTGATGTTGGTACTGCTCATCGCCTTGGTGATCCAGGCAGATGCCTGCTTCCACTCGATGAACGGCATCGACGTTGCCTGGGCTTGGGCCTGGTTGCTTATGCCCATCGCGGCTGGCGTCGAGGCAGTGCTCCGTCAGGTGAGGGTCGCCATCGGCGCAGCCCTTGCCTACTGGTACCAGGTGCCGAGGGGCCCGTCGTTGCTTTCGGTGCTGCGGCTCCGTCATGCTGGCGCGCTGGCCACGCCGACGAGCGCTCCGTCGCATCGCGCTCGCGACTCCATTCCGTAGTTCGCTCGGTCACTTGGCCTCCGCAACGGAGGCACCTGCTGTGCCGCTGACGTTTGCGTCGGCGACGTAGTGACCGCCACCGCGCCGCCCGCGCGGTGCCCCTAGAACGCCACAACTCGACCGCCACCAAGACTGGCTGGACACGTACGCCGTTGTCTTCTCGAAGACATTGCGGTGAGCGTAGCTGCGTCTTCGAATTGGCACCGAGTTAGCAGCGCCATGCATTGCGCCTTGGCGCCGACCGAATCGAAACGAAGATGCCACGAGCAATTCAGACTCTGGGCCTCGACCGCCCGGGACTTCCGAACCTTCCCGCCGATCAACTCGACATCGTTGGACGCCTCATCGAGCCGCTCGGTGCCCCGTTCGACGTGACGGGCATCGGATGGGTCGTCCACAACCTGCACGTTTGCCTGACGCAATTCTGTGATGCATCCGGCATCCCGCCAAAGGGCGAGTTCGCGCGGATGCTGGAGCGAAGCGAATCGGCCAACACCTGGATCAGCAAGCCGTCGGTACCGCCCAAGGTCGCGGTGGACCACGAGCTCACACTCTGGAACTGCTTCATGGCGCTGGCGAGGGACGACGCAGCGCCGACGCTGCGCCGCTCGCTCGGCGCGGCCTTCTTCCTCGTGTACGGGGGCTTTGCGCCTGTGAGCCAGACGGTGCTGAACGCGCTGTTCCAGGCGTCGCTGACGACGCGCGAGGACAACGAAGCGTTGAACTCGGCGCGGTCCACCGCTGCTGCGATCGTTAGCGCCGACTCGTACGCCAAGGCGCTGGCTGCATTGAAGGGCTCACCGGCAAGCCGCACCTCGGCTGCGTCGTCCATGGTGGAGGCCAAGGTCGAGAAGTCGCTCGCCGGTGGCTATCGCTTCAACGACAACTCCAAGCTCGAACTGCACCAGGCCACTCGTGGTTTGACGGCCGAGGACGTCATCGAGACCGCAAACGAGGTGCGCACGGGCGCGGAAGCCGGGTCCGGGCGGTTGCTCCTGGCCGCCCTCGCCCACTGGCACGGCGTGCTGCCGGCCGACTTCGCCGGTATGCAGATCTTCGACAGCTCCCCGGGTCTCATGCGGATGGATCCGACCTGCAGCTACACGAAGATCCGGCTGAGCGGCATCCTGATCGAGCTCGCGCGCAGAGAATTGCCCGGTGTCGTGATCGCTGGCGACACGCTCTTCCTTCCTATCCCGCGTTGGATCTCCGTGGTGTTGCGAGCGCTGCGCCTGGTGGCCCCCCAGGCGCTGTCGATGTCGGACCTCCCGGGCATTCCGACCGACCCGACGGTGCTGCGTCGCCTGCTCGCCGGCACCGCGCTGCCGGGCCGGATTACGGCCAACAAGTTTGTTGTGGACCGTGCGCTTCCGCTCGTCGGGATGGCCGACCCCATCGTGCTGTCCCTCGCTGCGGTGGACTGGACCCGCGTGGACAAGGTGGCCAACGCGTACCAGCACATCGAGCACGAGGAGTTTCTGCGAATCCTCGCCCTGCGCGCCCTGCGGCTCGGCTGGGGCGAGCTGGCGCCGGCGCCGGTGCCGACGCACGGCTACCTGTCGAAGGCGACGCCCGAGCTCGAGGCGATCGTGAAGATCGGCCAGCGCATGCACGCCGAACTGGACGCGGCGTACCCGGGCCCGAACGCCGGCGTCAACCGGCTCCTCGCGCATCACGACGCGTTCATCCACTACACCGCGTTCCTGCTGGCGGTGGGCCTCGTGCTGCGGGGTCAGGAGCGGACGCTCATCCCCGCCAGCTGCGTGTTGCTCGCTGCGATGGCCGGCTTCAATGACAAGCTGCTGCCCTCGGCGAAGGCTCGGCCCGCGGACTTGGTCTTCGGCCCGACGCTGCGCCATCAGTTCCGCTACTTGGCGGCGCATTACAAGGCCCTCGCCAAGCGCCTGCGGGAGCGGGCCACCGACAGGCACGCCTGGATTGAGAAGGCTGCCGACGAGTTCGAGAAGGTGGCCGACGGCGCTGTCGATCGGGCGCTGCTGGTGCGGGTG
>Ga0075154_10000721_pt1 | contig 26543 bp, 16 predicted proteins | sample JI71714BDNA_FD_70965 | JGI IMG/M metagenome (GOLD analysis project Ga0075154, IMG submission 70965) | Wastewater effluent complex algal communities from Wisconsin, to seasonally profile nutrient transformation and Carbon sequestration -... | ecosystem: Engineered > WWTP > Effluent > Algae...
AGAGCGCTCATAGAAATTGAATATTTTGGAGAATTACCTCATTTTTTTACCCGTAGAGCACTAGCTTGAGTACCCCGAACTATGGGGGTGATTTTGCCTTGCCACTCCAGTTGTTTGCTCTCCTTTCCTTGAATCGTGATTTCTATGGGCACCTTGGATGTCACATGTTGCATGCGAACCTGACGAGCTTCCTTCAACACAATCTGAGGATTGGAAATATACACGCGTTCCAAGGTTATGCCAGCTACTTCAGTCAATTGTATCCCATGCGTTGCCTCAAAAGCTGCATCGCGCAAAATTATATTCTGGACAGGCATTTCAGGTATTCCCGTCATTCGAATCGCCGTTTCAGCGCCGTAGGCGTAAATGCGCTCCATGTAAAAGTCCTTAAATACGGGGGTTGTATCATCCACTGGGCGTAGTTCGCGTGCCGGCTCTTGGTGGGTTTCCCCGAGCAAAGGAATGGGATCTTTAGCAGCATAGTACATATCAAACAACAAGGCTTCTCCAGGGATTTGATTCATGTAGATATCCGAAATGAAAATCCGAGACACTTCTCCGCCACGTCCACGCGTGGTTTTGAATCGTAATCCGATGTCGGTCCCCAAAAAGCGACAGTTTGTAATAAATAGATCATGAACGCCACCCGACATTTCTGAGCCAATCACAAACCCACCGTGGCCATGAAACACGACGTTGTCGCGGAATATCATGTGCGCCGTGGCTACACCCCGTGCCCTTCCTTGGGCATCCCGACCGGACTTGATGGTAATGGCATCATCACCCGTATCAAAATAACAACCTTCTATCAATCCATACTGGCAAGACTCCAGATCCAAGGCGTCATTATTTTGTCCATACCACGGATTCTTCACCTGAACGCGCCGAAGGGTAATGTGTTGGGACAACAACGGATGTAAGGTCCACGCTGGTGAATTTTGAAAGGTCACATCCTCAATCAGGATGGTTTGACATTGCGTAAAACTCACCATGTTTGGCCGCAAAAAATCCCGGATGATCTCTTGCTCCTCTTTCGTTTTTCCCCCTTCGTTTTTCCCTGCCCACCCATTCGCCTCTTCATGACCGAGTCGAGAAGATTCGGAAGGATACCATGTATCCCCTTTTTGGCTTAGTTTTCCTCCTTTTTTCAAATACGAGGCCCACTGAGAACCTGTCAGTTTGGATTTTTTAACGGGCTTCCACACATCTCCAGATCCATCAAAAATTCCTTTTCCTGTAATTGCTATATTGACTTGTCCCACGGCTGAGATCGGTGCCTGACACCGGTACGCCGTCTGGCCTTCCCAAGTAGTTTCTATAATCGGATAAGCGGTCCGATCTGGGGTGAATTGAATTAAGGCCCCCACTGCTGTATGCAAATTGACATGACTTTTCAAGGCAATTGGCCCGGTCAACCACAAACCTGATGGAATCAAAACCACCCCACCTCCGGCTCGATGTGCTTCATCTATAGCCTGTTGTATCGCTTGAGTCACTAACGTTGTGCCTGTGCCGACAGCGCCATACCGCGTGATGGAAAATGTATCCCGACGGAAGACAGGCGCTTGGACGGTTGGAAGTTGGTAAACTTTATGCTCTGGATAAGGAGAGGCCTGTAGAAAATTCCGCAATGGATGGCTGATGCGGACTAGCTCTTCTGCAACCCGTTTGGCCATTACCTCTGCGCCATATGGGGAAAAATGAGTATTGTCCTCAATCCCCATCGGGAATTTTGGAAATATACCCCCGGGGTAATGCATAAATAGGCGTTTTGAGCCCTCCGGACCTTCCTTTTGTAGCCATTCCTTGCTTCGGGCGTGCAAATCCACCAAAGGAACCTGCCGTGCTTGTGCCACTTCTTTGACTACGTCTGGATAGTCACCATGACCATCCAGCAAAATACCGTCCGCATTGAAATTCCGGCGCATAACCGGTGTCACCAGAATGGCTTGAGCCTTTTTCGCTTGAATCTCATCCAAGTACCGGTGCAAATTGCGGCGGTAGTCGGTCTGGGCCGGGGCATATCGGCTGGTATCGCTTTCTTTGGCATCATTATGACCAAATTGAATGATTACAATATCCCCCGGCTGCAAGGCATCTACGACTTTTTTCCAATGACCGAGTGTTCGAAAACTACGTGTGCTTCGGCCGTTGACCGCATGATTCTCAATCGTGACCGCGGAGGTAAATAACCCACGAAATGCTTCGCCCCAGCCGGTTTCTGGGCGGTCAATTTCTTTTTTGGGAGCCAATGTCGAATCCCCCACCAAAAAAATCCTCTGGCGCGGTGTCGTCATGGAAAAAAACGCCAACGCACAACAAGCCAACAAAATAAGTTTTTTCATAAGATGAATCAGCGTAATGTTTCAATTGGAGCAGGGTCCATGTCCGTAAAGTCTAAATTCTCCCCGGCCATCCCCCAAATAAAAGCGTAATTGGTGGTGCCTGCCCCCGCATGAATCGACCAATGGGGAGAAAGGACCACTTGTTCGTTTTGTACCCAAATCGGCTGTGTTTCCTGTGGCGTACCCATCATGTGCAAAACGGCTTGTCCAGGGGGAACTTGAAAATACAGATAAACCTCACTCCGTCGATCATGGGTGTGTGGAGGCATCGTATTCCATACATTTCCAGGTTCCAGAACGGTCAGTCCCATGACCAACTGACAACTTGAGAGCCCGCCAAGATGAATGTATTTGTAAATCGTTCGTCGATTGGCTGTGGTCTGTTCGCCTAAATGCAGCGGAGATGCCTCCTCTTTTGTCATGCGGGCCGTCGGATATACTTGGTGGGCTGGACACGATAAAAGATAAAATTTAGCAGGATTTTGGTTATTTTTGGATCGAAAAATAACAGACTGGCTTCCTTTGCCTACATACAAAGCATCCAGATTGTCCAACGTGAAATGGTGTCCATCTACCTGTATTTCCCCCGGACCCCCAACGTTAATCACCCCCAATTCGCGGCGCTCCAAGAAAAACTGACTGCGAATTTCAGGAGGATTGGGTAGCATCATGTCCGTCTGCTCAGGCTGAACTCCTCCAACCAATAACCGATCATAAAATGTATAAGTCAAATCCCAAACATCCGGCTGAAAGATGTTCTCAACCAAGAAGGCTTCCCGGCGTTCAGAAGTGGACATTTGACTCGCCTCGCGGGCACTATGTGCTGTTTTTGTCTGTAACATATGTTTTATTTTATCGGCCCATCCAACCGCCATCTACGGTGAGTAAGGTGCCATGAATGTATTGAGAAGCTGCTGAGGCTAAAAAAACCACAGGTCCTCGGAAATCGTCTGGATCGGCCCAACGTCCGGCAGGAATGCGCTGTAAAATCGTCGCGGAACGAACTGGATCTTGACGCAATGCCTCAGTATTGTCGGTCACAACATAGCCCGGAGCTATGGCATTTACGTTTACCCCGGAACTCGCCCACTCATTGGCTAGTGCCTTGACCAAACTCGCAATAGCGCCCTTACTAGCCGAATATCCCGGTACCCAAATTCCCCCTTGAAAGCTCAACAAAGACGCGGTGAAAATGATCTTCCCATATCCCCGTTTGACCATATCTTTGCCAAATTCACGCGCTAAAATAAAAGGTGCATCGAGGTTGATCGCCAAAACATCATCCCAGTCTTCGTCGGAGTGTTCCGCTGCAGGACTTCGTCTAATCGTACCCGCATTGTTAATTAAAATATCAACCGGGGGGCAGGTGGTTCGAACCTCTTGAATCCACGCTTTTATTTGGTCTCGATTCCGCATATCGACCTGAAAGCCGGTGAAGGTCCGTCCGTGTTTTTCCACAGCTTGGCGTATGGCACTGTCACCTAAAGGCATGGAGGCCGAAACCCCCACGATATTGGCACCTGCCTCAGCCAATGCCTCGGCCATAGCAAGCCCAATGCCCCGATTACAACCCGTGACCAAGGCGGTTTTTCCAGTCAAATCAAATAAAGAAAGTAGGGGAGAAGAAGTCATGAAGGACGTTTTTTTGCATCAATTTGAGGAGGTTTACGAGAAAATACCAAGGAAGGATAGGATTTTATTTATGCAAACGTTTTCGGGAACGTTATCGGGTGATCGTCTTTCTTTAAATATTTTTTTAGGTAGATTAAACTGGAACTTCCTTGTATATTTACTTCTTCAGACGTCAAAGACAAGTATTTTGGAATCAGTTACCATCAAAGACATCGCGAAAGCGCTCAATATTTCGACCTCCACCGTGTCAAGGGCGCTGCGAGGAAGTTATGAGATTAGCCCGGAAACGAAGAAATTGGTGATTGAATATGCGGAATCCGTAAATTACCGCCCCAATCCCATTGCCCTTAGTTTGAAAGAAAACCGGTCCCGGTCTATTGGTGTGATCGTTCCTGAAATCGCCAATCACTTTTTCTCCCAAGCCATCAACGGGATTGAAGCTATCGCCTACAATCGGGGATATCATGTCGTGATCTTCCAAAGTCACGAATCCTATGAACGTGAGGTGATTAATGTTGCCCACGTTCGGGCCCGAAAAGTGGATGGACTCATCATCTCACTTGCCGGTGATTCTCAACAAGTCGATCACCTCGCCAAACTGCAAGCCGAAGATTTTCCCCTCGTTTTCTTTGACCGCGTCCCAGAAGAATTGATCGGTTTTAAAGTGGTGGCTGATAATTACCAAGGGGCCTATCAAGCGACAAAACACCTCATCCAGCAAGGCCGGAAACGCATTGCCCACATGACATCTCCTCCCTTTCTATCCATCACGCGGGAACGACTCGCAGGCTACCAAGATGCACTGCGCGACCATAACCTGCCTTTTGATGAATCCCTAGTTCGGTACTTGAGTTTTCGGCAAGAAGAGGCCTTCCAAGCTGTCCACCAATTGATTCGCGACCATCAACCGGATGCTTTCCTCACCGCCAGCGACCGCGTCGCCCTAAATTGCTTTGCCGCAATCAAGGAAACAGGTAAGAAAATTCCAGAAGAGGTCGCTTTTATCGGTTTCTCCAATTTAAAAGTGGCCAATCTGTTGGATCCATCCCTCTCTACTGTGGTTCAACCCGCCGTCGAAATGGGACAATCTGCCGCTGAATTGGTTTTGGATATCATTGAGAAGAAAAATCGTGAAATTACGCCCCGGACTGTCGTTATTCCAACGGAGGTGATTGTCCGAAATTCTTCCCGATAGCCCATTCCCGACTCCAAACACGCCGATAACGCCAACCTTTTTGGGTCAATAGACGAGGGAAATACCCGTGATTCTCTTTGGAAGTGGCCGCTGATTCGTAACGCTGATCGTCTGGAAGCCACAAGATATCGTGTTGATCCAATAGCCCAAATGGCGTAGGAACCAAAGAATATACGCCCTGCAACCGCTTCGACAATTCCCCTGATGGCCCCGGATTTTGCCAGTTTCCAGTCTGATGGTATGCAGCTACTTCCAGAAGGAATTGTTTCAACTGTTGAACTCCTTCCGCATGTTCCTCAGCGGTGCGCAGTTGATCCAAAGGTAAACTGGAAACAATGTGCATGGCCTGTTTCGCGCGAGTAAGTGCGACATTCAACCGATTTTCACCCCCAGTTCGATTTAAACTTCCCATGTTGAAGTGTACTACCCCTTTTTCAGTAGGCCCGTAGGTAGTGGATACAATAACGATATCGAATTCATCTCCTTGAACGTTTTCAATGTTCTTGACCCGTACGTTTGTCCACCCCGCTGCATCTACCCCTTGTTCGATGCGTCGGGCTTGGCTGTAATTAAACGCAATCACACCCACAGTTAAGCCAGGTTCGATAAGTTTGGGGAGCAAAGATAAAATATAGGTAGCCTCAATTTCATTTTGTTGTCCTTGCCATAAGCCTGCCACAGGATGATAGTGTATAGGCTTTTCCGCTTGTTTCCACCGTGAAAAAGTAGGTAAACACTGTAATTTGTTTTGATAAAATTGACGATTCGCAAATTGAATTAAATCAGGATGCTCACTTCGGTAATGCCCGCGTAATTCGACCGTCGGCAAATGCCACATGGCAAGGTCTAATAGAGATTCGACAGTCAGCTCCGGCGAATCGTCCTCTTCGTCTTCCCAAACCGACTGATAGAGATCGGAAGGTCTTAATTGATGGGTGTCCCCCGCAATGACAACCTGTTTTCCTCGAAACAACACGGGCATCCCCTGCTCTACAGGACATTGTGAAGCTTCATCAAAAATGACTAGGTCAAAATTAGGCGTTTCTCCCAAAGGAAATAAGGCCGCTGCCGCCTCAGGTGAAACCAACCAACACGGGATCAACCGACTGATCTCTTCAGCATAGGTTTGCCATAACTTCCGTAAACTCCAAATTTGCCGTTTTTTCTCAATTTGATGTTGTAAAGGACGATAGGTGATCGGATTACGCAGTCGATTTCTGACCAAATCTTTTATGGTTTGTGCGCGCAATGTGTGAATCCATTGTGCCCGCACAGCGGCCTGTTTGGTCGCCAGGGCCTCTTGCAATTGATGCTCTACATGTTCCCAATGCCCAACCTGAAGACGGCTTAGTTCAGGGTAGATTTGTTCGCCATACTGTACCCAATACGTCAGCCAAGAGCGTCGAAGTGTCTGAGACCAGCTCGAATCGGCCAAAAGCAGCGGAATTAAGGCTCGTTCATCTAAACCTAAATTCGCCTGTAGCTGACTGATTTCAAAAAGCATGGCTCGATGTTGCGCAACCCACGTGTACACGGGGTCTGGGTCTTGTCGAAAGTGGGGTAAAAGGGTTTTATCCACTTCATTTCCCCAGGCACGTTCCCAAATTTGAAATTGTTCCCACGCCTTTTTTCCAGCAGTCCCTTCCTCAAGGGTTCGCCAAGGACATGCCGGGAATTGCTTTCGCAACGCACGAGCTAAGCGCATATCTTCCCAAAGATTTAACCAGTCGGTAGGGGTTTCGCCTCCGAATGCGGGGTAATTTTGCCGAAATGCGCGCCAAGCTTGGGTATGTCGGACACGCGCAAGGAAAGATTCATCTGTTTCATTGGGTTGCCGATAGCGCAGGCAAACAGCGGAATCCCCCAACCAACGCCGCCAAGTTTGGGCCAGTCGTTTTTGCAGTTTGTCCTCGAGTAATGCAAGGGGGGCCTCATCAGGCAATAGATCTTGCCGTGTCCACTCGATAAGTTGTTGGTAGGTTTGTGCATTAACACCGGAGGGAATCGGTTGGTCGAACCAAGTCAAGCAACCCGGTCGGGCGACAATTTTGTCCCACCAAAGCCAAAAGCTGTCCCAAATCTGAGTCGCACCGGAGCTGGACCAAAGGGTGAGTTGAGGCACACAAGCCTCCCATGCTGCCCGATACGAAGTCCAAACCGCCAAAGCAGTAGGGGATGGGCGAGGGGTCCAGGCAAACGAAGTAATCCCTTGGGGGAAATACACGTGAAACAGGTTAATTTTTTGGGTATAGGACAAATAACGCGTAAAAATTGACACTTTTTCTTGGTACCTATCCTCTGTCCATCCATGAAAACAGGGAGATTCCCAGGCAATTCCATTCGGTAGATCACCTAATGCCAGATAAATCGCTTTCATGGGCCATCCCATCGGGAGTGGCGTAAATAATCCTTTTCTGACACCTTCGAGGGCCTCCGAAAACTGATCGATTTGCCGAGATGCATGCCGAAAAGTTCGATCTTGAAACAATGTGCTCCATTGATCTGCCGCCAATTCATAGTCCGGTAAATGGGCAATTTGTGCTTTCAGTTGATGGAATACAATAGATCTATCACGCTGAATATCTGTAACCAAAGCAACAAATGGGGTGGCTTCCAGTGCGGTTAAGCGCGCATGAACTGTCTCGAGGGCAGCACGTTTTTGACAAACCACCAAAACGCGTTTCCCTTGCGCCGTAAAACGGGCAATCAAATTAGTAATTAATTGCGATTTACCGCTTCCCGGTGGACCTTGAACAACCAATGATGCGCCTTGTTGTACTTGAGTCAACACGTTCTCCTGGGAAGCATCGATTGGCAGGGGATCCAATGCCTCCTCCTCCCGAATCGGTTCGAAGCGCGCACTTGTCCAGGTCGACCATGGATTTTCTGGATGTCGTGACATCAATACAGTGTAATCATCTCCTAAATGCGAGGCAAAAGGAGGGAAAATGCCCAATAAGGCGTGTGATACCAAAGATAGCTCTCCTGTAGGCCTTTTCTGCAGGTCAGCTATGCGCCAGTGTGGGAAAGAGTGAATGGTTTGCTGAAACAACGCAGAGTCCATTCGTACCCCCGGCATATGCTGGGCCATCCAAGCATACAATTCAGTTAAAAAGCCAATCAAGGTGGTACACGAGTTTGTCTCCCAAGGCCAATCGAGCGGAGGGATGTGGTGTACGGATTGCCCGTAAGCTAAGAATAAAGCTTGATTCCAAAGGGGGGGTTGGGGAGTGAGCACCCAATGCCCGTCTTGGACTTGAATATCAACAGGAATTAAGATAAGAGGTCCCCGAATCACCTGATCGTCAAGGGTTTTGCCCTCAACTATGGGATAACCTAGGTGCAATGGTGCAACGCCCGTTTCCTCCGTCCAAGTGCGGGCGGTCTTGATCACAGCTTGAAGGGCCAAACTGAGTTCATTTGAGCGGCCATCTCGTGGGTCAACCACAGGAAATAAAGGGAAAGCAGAAGAACCCAACAAAGCTTTTTCAATCCATTGGTGGGCCGGGACACCCGAAACAAAATCAAAGTCTTGGAGATCCAAACAAAATCGAGGCCGTGATTTAGTAACTACCAGGGTGCGGTTACGACTTGTTAACGGAATCAGTTTTCGTTGCCAGGCTTTCCAGAGCTTTTCCATGGTCAATACGCCACCATTAAGTTGCAACCTCGAACATCCGATTGATCAAATCGACCTAAAACTTGAAACGACTGATAATCGGGAGAATACGCACCTAGATCTTGCGTTTCAATAAACGCACAGGAGTCGATATTGCCAAGGTCAATCACATTAATTCCTCCAGTTTTTCCACGGCGCACATGGTTGTCTTGGCCGATGCGCATCCTCGGCAAATACCGAAAGGGATCGTTGATCTCCCGGAGGTAAATCCGCATAGAAGGGGGTGTTTGAAACCAGCCCTCGCCCACCGAATACCCCTGAGAAAGTAATTCGGTCATACCATATTCAGAATGAATAGCTGAAATGGGCCATGCGTGCTGCAAAGTTTGGTGGACTTCCTCCCGAATCATTTCCTTTCGACGCCCTTTCATACCACCCGTTTCCATCAAAATCAACCGGTCGGCATGATCCCGTAGCCACGGGGTTGCTGGGTAGTCCTGTACCAAATCAAGCAAGGCGAAGGTCACACCCCACAAGATAACCTTCCTGGCTTGCCCGGACGAATCGGTCAAAAGTTGCTTGAGTTGGTGCATCAACGCATCCCGCTGGTCTAAATAAAATCCCGAAGCCGTTGAAAACGACCGGGCGATAAAGTGCTGAACCATATACACCAGCGAGGAGTTATTACGTTCTAGGTAAGAAGGAAGTAAAGCCAAGAAATGATAGTCGGTCAATGGTCCATAAAACTGCTCAAATATTTTGTGCGATAGGGCCTCGTAGAAGGATAAATCTGCAATGAAATGCTGACTTGTTTTCTGGCCTGTTGTACCCGAGCTTTCAAAGACATGGATAGGGTGGACACCCTGACAAAGGATGGGGTGATCCTTGAAAAACTGGATCGGTAGGCATGGGATTTTCTCCACCCGCTTGATTTTTGTTGGCCGAATACCTAAATGTTGAAGATACTCCTTATATATTTGGTTCTGGGAAGCTTGGTATTGGAAAATCTCCAAAGCCAAATCTTCCCACTGAGGCGCAGGGGTTTGGGTATTTAATTGTAAAACAGCCGATTTTAATTCGTCGGAAAATAGCATAAATTGGAATAGGATTAATCCGTAGAACGTATGATACTGTTGAAAAAATTCCGTTTTTTAGGTACGCTGGTCGTATTGTTTTGGGTTCTGCAAAGTTGTTACAAAGAACCGGAATTTGATGCTGTCCCTGAAATTTCTTTTCAAAGCATTCGGAGAGAAATTCGTGTGGATCAGTTTACTGGAGCAAACAAAGATTCGGTTATCATTTCACTTGGTTTTCGGGATGGAGACGGTGATCTTGGACTAAATGAGTCCGAAAAAGCACTTGCTGAAGCACGACTGAACTACAACTATATAGTCCGGGTATTTCGTCGCCGCAATGGGCAATTTACAGAATTTACACCATTTCTTCCGTATTCAGGCTATTTTCCTCGGCTTCGTAATGACAATCGAATAGGCCCAATTGAGGGTGTTTTGGATTACTCGATCGATTTTCCCCATCCGTTTACTCCACGGAACGATTCCTTGAAGTTCGAAATCCAAATTCAAGATCGCACAGGAAATTTTTCCAATATTGTGGAAACCGAAGTGGTTATTTTGAATAACTTACCTCGTTAGCCCAGGATAATGCGAAACGTCGTTCCTTTATCCAGGGCGGTCTCATGGACAAAGAGCTGCCCACCATGGTAATTTTCGATAATGCGTTTGGCTAAAGTAAGTCCCAAGCCCCAACCCCGCTTCTTGGTCGAAAAGCCAGGTTGAAAAACTTTTCGTAAATGAAGTTTATTGATGCCCTTTCCGGTGTCTTTAAAATCAATTTGGATCCGACCTTTTGCCGTAGAGCGTATGGTGACGTCCAACTGCCCAACGCCAGCCATAGCATCCACCGCGTTTTTACTTAAATTTTCCACGACCCACTCAAACAAAGGTTTATTCAATTCGATCTCTTGGTGGGGATCCATCAGTTCATTGTGAAATTGAACTTTGACTTTAGTCGAAATTCGTTTACTTAAATACCCCAACGAACGTTCCAATAAAAAGGCAACAGGCTCCATTTTGCGTTGAGGTACTGACCCAATATTGGAAAAGCGAGTCGTGATGGTATCCAATCGATCAATGTCTTTCGTCATTTCATCTGCAATACTTGGATCAAAAGCCGGATTTGAACGCAAAACCTCGATCCAAGCCATCAAGGCGGATATGGGTGTGCCGAGTTGATGGGCGGTCTCTTTCGCTAACCCAATCCAAACCCGATTTTGTTCAGCTCTCCGAGAAGAACTGTAGGCAATAAAGGCCAATAGGCCAAAAATGAGAAAAGTCGCTAAAAGAATGTAAGGGAAATACCGTAACTGGCGAACAATAGCTGAATTTGCGTAATACACATACCCAACGCTTCCCTCCAGTTGAAATGAAACGGGGGGATGTTCTGCCCGCATTTCGTTGATCAAACGGTAAATCATAATTTCTTTTTGCTGGGTCGTCAGCGTAGAATCATCCAACTCCGGAATATTGACATATTGACTTGGTGACCCGTCCAATACCAAAATGCTCGGAACAGTTTCATTCGCCATGACGATTTCTTGAACGAATGTATAGTCGCAGTCACTGCTCAAATCTTTTTCCAAAAAAAAGCGAATACTCTCGGCATACAGCTGGGCGTATTTTTTTTCTCGCTCCTCTAATGAAATGCCAAGTTGCTGAAAATAGTATAAAACCAATCCACCTAAAAGCAAAAGAAAAGAAATGAAGGCCAATCGCCAACCGGATAGTTGCCCATATAGATTGAAAAATACCTGATTTTTTGCCATTGTTTTCGAAACTTTTTTGGTTCCACAGACCGTTCTATTGTACTAAACGCAGTTTTGATGAAACCTATTCACGTTTAACTGCATTTTGTATTATTGCCGGATAATCCACAAAAACAAAATCACCTTATTTAGAAACTTTCTAAATTTATTTCTGTGATAGTTGTCATAATCCCTTGTGGGCTTCCGGTCGTATATTTGTAAAATAATTCGGTAAAGATACAGAATGAATAGTCAGTTTAAGGTTCTTTCCTTATCATACAAAAAAGCTCCCTTGGAGATTCGCGAGCGACTTGCTTTTGATGAAGCAGGCTGCAAAGCGTTGATGACCCAAGCCCAGGATCAGCTCGAATTGACTGAAGTCATGGTGCTATCAACCTGCAACCGGACGGAAGTTTATTTTTCAGGAACGATAGAGCAAGGCGAAAGTTTAGTGAAACTTCTTTCCATTGCAAAAGGAGTTCAAGCCGCCCAAGTGTTGCCTTATTTTGATTGGATTACCGACTCTACCGAGGCGGTTCGGTACTTGTTCGAGGTTGCGCTTGGTTTGCATTCTCAAGTAATCGGAGATTTGCAAATCCCAAATCAAATTAAACATGCGTATCAATGGTCGGCCGATGTGAACATGGCTGGACCCTTTTTACATCGATTGATGCACTCCATTTTCTTTGCCAATAAACGAATTGTCCAAGAAACTGCCTACCGTGACGGAGCAGCAAGTACATCGTATGCTGCCGTTGAAACCATCGAAACCTTTATGCCTTTGCTGCATCAGCCGAAAACATTGGTTATTGGTTTAGGAGAAATTGGCGAGGATGTTTGCAAAACACTAGCCGAAAAAGGGTATACCGATATTACGCTGACCAACCGCACAAGCGAAAAGGCACAAAAGGCAGCTGAACTGTATGGCTTTCAAACGCTACCGTTTGATCAAGTTTTTGACGCGATCCATTCGGCTGATATTATCATTTCGTCGATTCGCGCGGAACAACCCTTAGTAACTCCCGATATGCTGGAGCAACGGGCTATCGGCCGAGTGAAATATTTTATTGATTTATCAGTTCCTAGAAGCATTTCTCCCGCTGTTCAAGAGGTGCCCGGGGTGGTTGTTTATGACTTAGATGAAATTCAACAACGCGCCAACGCAGCACTAGAAAAGCGTTTGGCCGCCATTCCTTCAGTGCATGCCATTATAAACGAGGTGGTTTCAGATTTTCATGATTGGTCTCGGGAAATGATCGTATCACCCACGATCCAAAAGCTCAAACAAGCGCTCGAACAAATTCGGAAAGAGGAAATGGCTCGACATCTTAAACACATGAGTGAGGAAGAAGCGCAAAAAGTTGATAAGATCACCAGTTCCATGATGCAAAAAATCATCAAACTTCCAGTACTTCAGTTAAAAGCAGCCTGCAAGCGGGGTGAAGCAGAAACACTCATCGATGTACTGAATGATTTGTTCAATCTAGAAAACGTACCCACGCATTAATATTGCCAAGCGAATAAAATCCCATCAACCTCAAGGTTGTCTCCATCCGAGACAACCTTTTTTATTGAAAATTATTCTCCAAAGGGTAAGAAAAGATGAAAAAGAAGATGTGCAAACCCATGCACAAATCGACCAAGAGGTCTGTTCAAGTGACCATCTGCCTGCTTTATCTCAGTAATCTCGGTCACTTACGAAAGTACCTAATTGTACTTTTTTGCTAAAATATTAGATATACCCCCAAATAATTGGACTATTCTAATGATTTATAGTATAAATTTTGCAACAAAAATAATTCAATCTATTTTTACGATTGCAATTATCTAGACAAGTTGCTAGGTGGGGGCACTTTCAAATCTATTAATTTAAATAACCTAAAACGAAATGAAACAAATCTACTTCGTCCCCATTCGCGGGGTGTTGGCATTTGCTATGCTGTGGATTCTTTCAGTTACTGCCTTTGCACAAAAGGTCGTAACAGGAAAGGTAAATGACAACGGCGGTAGCGGAATCCCAGGTGTTAGTGTAACAGTGAAAGGAACCACGGTTGGTTCTGTGACGGATGCTGATGGGAACTACAGCATCAATGTGCCAGCTTCAGCGAAATCCTTGGTATTTTCTTCTATCGGGTATCTTGCACAAGAGATTACCTTAGGCTCGCAGTCGGTAATCAATATCGTATTGCAGGATGATACCAAAAGTTTAGATGAAGTTGTTGTTACGGGTTATTCAGTAACCAACAAGAAAGAATCTACAGCTGCGGTATCCATCGTGAAAGCCAAAGACTTACAAGCTGTTCCATCCGGTAATATTGAGCAACAGTTACAAGGACGTGTAGCTGGGGTTACGGTCATCACCAATGGTCAGCCGGGTACTACATCCATGATTCGGGTACGGGGTTTCAATGCCGTAGGGGGTAATGAGCCGTTGTACATCGTGGACGGTGTGCCTGTAGGTTCAACCGACTTTCTTTCTCCGGGTGATATCGAATCAACGACCGTTTTGAAAGATGCAGCAGCAGCCTCTATTTATGGAGCACGTGCCGCCAACGGGGTTATCGTGTACACCACGCGGAAAGGATCGAAAAAAGCACGGAAAATGGAAGTTACCTACGATGGAATGTACGGGGTAACCGATCCTAACGTAGCAGGAGCTCCTAGAATGTTGTCTCCTCAGCAGCAAGCGGATTGGACGCATATTGCGTACCGCAATAACGCGGCTGCTAACAACTCACCTGTGGCCTACAATCACCCGCAGTATGGTAACCAAGCTACAGCTACGTTACCCGACTACTTACATGCCAACGGACAAAATGGTGTTCGGGGACCTATCGATCGCACGGCAATTGAAGCGGCTTTTGCTGCTAACCCAAGCAGTGTATTTTTGATCCGTCCAAATTTGGCTGGAACAAACTGGTATGACGAAATCACGCGCCGTGGAACTATTTCTCGCCATAACTTAGGTTTCTCTGGCGGTAGTGATAACGCACGCTATTATGTAGGTATGGGATTACAAGACCAAGACGGTATCTTGTTGAACAATACCTTCAGCCGCTATACGTTCCGGGCTAACTCGGAGTTTGATTTAGGAAAGCGTGTACGTTTAGGTGAAAACCTTCAGTTTACTTACCGCTCTGTACTTGGTCAAGCCGGTGCTAACGGAGGAATAGGTATCGCTTCAGAAGAATCCGTGGTATTATCTGCGTATCGGATGCCAACCGTAATCCCAGTATATGATGATTTTGGTAGCTTTGCTTCAACTCGGGCAGGTGGATTTAATAACCCACGTAATCCTGTTCGTACGTTGTTGACAAACAATGCGAACGACCGCAACTTCAACGCCAACGCGTTCGGTAACGTGTATTTGGAAGCTGATTTAGCGAAAGGATTAACCGTGCGCTCTAGCTTGGGAGGTCAGTACAATAACTACTATTTCAAAGATTATAACTACCGCTATTTAGGGGATTCTGAGCCAGAGGCAAACAATGGTTTCGGTGAAGGTTCAGGGTATTCTTTTGGTTGGGTATTTACCAACACAGCCAACTATACCAAAAGCTTTGGTAAGCACAATATCAATGTGTTAGCGGGTATTGAGTCGTTGAATACGGGCAAAGGAAGAAACATGTCAGGTTCGGGTCAAAATCCATTCACTATGGATTTGAACTACGTGAACATGTCGGTTGTTCAAAACCCAATCGTGAATTCAAACTTGTTCAATGGAGTTAATTTCTACTCGCTTTTCTCTGAGGCGAAATACAACTACAACGAGAAATATTATGTGAGTGCAGTTATCCGTCGCGATGGATCGTCTCGCTTCGGGGCCAACAGCCGTTTCGGTACTTTCCCTGCATTCTCAGCGGCTTGGCGTGTTACGAGCGAGGAGTTCTTGAAAGGCAACTCGTTTATTTCAGACTTGAAAGTTCGCGGGGGTTGGGGACAAATGGGTAACTCCAATAACGTGGATCCTAATAACCAGTTCTCTTTGTTCGCAGCAGCTCGTAACCGTTCATTCTATCCAATTGAAGGACAAAATAACGGAGCGAATGAAGGTTATTTCGGATCTCGGATCGGTAACCCGAATGCACGTTGGGAAACTGTAACGACAGCCAACATTGGTTTTGATGCGACATTGTTGAATGGAAAGTGGGAAGTAGTAGCTGAATTATGGCAAAAAAATACGTCGGATATGCTATTCAACGTACCAATTCCAGCGGTTGTTGGATCGAATGCCGCAGCTCCTCGGGTAAATATTGGTTCGATGTTGAACCGGGGTATTGACTTGCAAGTGATCAACCGTGGTAAAATCACCAATGACTTGAAATATGATGTGACTGTCAACGCGGCTTTCTTGCAAAACGAAATCACGTCGCTAGCGCCAGGTCAAACTTTCGTCAATGGACCAACACTTCGTTCGATTACACCAGTTCGTAACCAAGTAGGTCGTCCTATTTCTTCATTCTTCGGGTACCAAGTTGAGGGATACTTCAACAGCCAAGAAGAGGTGACGAATTCACCTGCGCAACAAGGAAAAGGCCTAGGTCGCTTCCGGTATGCTGATATTGACGGCGACGGCGTGATCACACCGAATGACAGAACGTACTTGGGAAGTCCAGTACCAACCTTCACAGGCGGGGTAAACTTTGGCTTACAGTATAAAAACTGGGATTTTGCTACATACATCAACATCGTGGCAGGAAACAAAATCTTCAACTTAGCGAAGCAGTTTACTGATTTCTTCGGTACGTTTGAGGGTTCTGGAAAAGGAATTCGTGCTCTCGAGTCTTGGACACCAGCGTTGGGTAACAATGCCAAAGCGCCTATTTGGGAATCTGCTTCAAACATTTCAACCAACGGTGCCGAAAACTCGTGGTACGTAGAGGATGGCTCGTACATGCGTTTGCAAAACGTGGCTGTAGGATACACGTTGAGCAATACGGTTTTGTCTAGACTTGGAATCTCCAAAGCGAGAATTAGTGTGTCTGGTAATAACTTCTGGACGTTGACCAAATACCAAGGTCTTGATCCAGCAGTGGGTGGTGCAGCGGATACAAACTTCGGTATCGATGTGGGTAACTACCCTGTTACTCCTAGCTATAACCTAGGTTTGAACCTTTCTTTCTAAGTTTTTTGAAAACACACAAAACATCGTTATTTACATGAAATTTCAGTATAATCTCAAAAGAATCATCGTTTCCACCCTTGCGGTGTCTGCGATAGCTTTCGCTTGTGATGACAGCTTCTTGGATGTTCCACCAACGGGTTCGTTGGGTGAGTCTCAGCTATCATCTCGCGCAGGGGTAGAGGGTGCCTTGGTAGGTGCCTATGCCATGCTCTCATCAAATGATGCCTTTACTCGTCTATCAGGTCCTGATAACTGGGTATACGGCTCGATCCTTGGAGGTGAAGCTAATAAAGGAACCGACGCAGGTGACTTTATTACCATCAACCAAATGCAACGGTACGAAACCGATCCTACCAATGGCGACATCAACTCGACTTGGGCTGCGCACTACGAGGGTATTGCTCGTGCCAATGCCGTAATTCGTCTCGTCGGTGTATCTACTGAGTTATCGGCTGCTGAAAAGAATCGGATTCTGGGTGAAGCCCGTGTTATCCGGGGTCACTTCTATTTCAATTTAAAGCGTTTGTTTAATTCGGTACCGTATATCGATGAAACACAATCGTATGGAAATGGGATTGAATTGGTGCCAAATACTCCAGACTTCTGGGATAAAATCGATGCAGATTTTAAATTTGCCTACGATAATCTTCCAGAAACACAAGCGCAAGCTGGACGTATCAACAAATGGGCTGCAGGGGCTTACTTAGCTAAGTCGTTATTGTACCAGAAAAAGTACACTGAAGCCAAAACGTTGTTTGATGCCGTGATTGCCAACGGAAAAACGACCAACAATAAAAAATATGGTCTTGTTTCGCACTATGCGCAAATCTTCAATGCGGCAAATGATAACCACGAGGAAGCTGTATTGGCTGTTCAAACGTCTATGAACACCGGTTCAACTTCGAACTCAAACTGGTTTCAAGATTTGAACTACCCATACAACACGGGTCCTAGTGGTCCGGGTAACTGTTGCGGATTCTTCCAGCCTTCATTCGATATGGCGAATTCATTCCGGACAACGGATAACGGTTTGCCATTGTTGGATGGTTCATACAACGCACCTGCCAATGCGCTTAAGCATGACTACAATGTAGAAAGTAGAAATCCATTTACACCAGATGCGGGTAACTTGGATCCACGTGTAGATCATTCGGTTGGCCGACGTGGCATACCTTACTTGGATTGGCAAGATCACCCAGGTAAAGACTGGATTCGTGACCAAGCTTATGCAGGTCCATATTCACCTAAGAAGTATATCTACTACAAAAACCAAGAAAATGTCTTGACCGACGGATCTTCTTGGACACGTGGTTACTCGACGATGAACTACACGATCATCCGTTTCGCGGATGTGCTTTTAATGGCAGCGGAGTGTGAGGTAGAGGTAGGTAGCTTGGAAAAAGCGCGGGAATACGTCAACATGGTCCGGAAACGTGCGGCCAACCCTGCAACTTGGGTAACTAAGAATGGCCAACCTGCGGCTAAATATGTCATCAGTGAGTACTCAGCTCCGTGGACAGACCGGAACGTAGCTCGCTCAGCTGTACGTTTTGAGCGTAAACTCGAGCTTTCTGGCGAGGGACATCGCTTCTTTGACCTCGTTCGTTGGGGCATCGCAGCGACTGAATTGAATGCTTATTTGCAACATGAATCCCGTGTTTTGGTAACCAAATTCGGAGGCGCCCGCTTTACTGCTGGTAAAGCCGAGTACTTGCCAATTCCGCAGGTTCAAATTGACTACCAAGGAACGTCAGTATTGAAGCAAAATCCTGGATACTAAACAATACAGGTACTATTCAACAAAAAAGGCTTCCCGAGGGAAGCCTTTTTTGTTGTTGGAAGGATTACTCAGTCAATTCGGTAAGCCAACAACTTGGCATAAGCCTCGTGAACTTTCTCAAAATTAAATTCCTTGATCGTGGCTTGCCATGAAAATTCTACAGCATCTTGCGCTGGATTTCCCAAACTACCCAACAAGGTGTGGTCTAAGTCGCGCTGTGGAATAAAACTTCCCGCCTCGATAGCCAATCCCACCTCTTTATATGCATCACGGAACGGCATTCCTTCCATCACGCGTTGATTTACATTTTCAACACTGAAAATAACATCATACTTGGGGTCATTCAACAAGCCTTCCCGTACCTTCATGTGCTCAATTAAAAAAGTGGTCATCGATAAGCACTCCTTTATATCCTGAACCGCCGGAATCAAGATCTCTTTAATCAGTTGCATCTCCCGATGATAGCCAGAGGGAAGGTTGGCCATAATCAGTTGGATTTCCAAAGGCAATGCTTTAAGTCGATTGGTTTTGCCCCGTAAAATTTCCGCTACATCTGGATTTTTCTTGTGCGGCATTATACTCGACCCTGTCGTCATTTCGGTTGGCAAATCCACAAATCCAAAATTTTGACTATTGTACAAACAAACATCCATAGCCAATCGACTGAGGGTTTGGGCAAATGAACTTACCGCTTGCAACAGCAAAGTCTCAGTCTTTCCTCTTGACATTTGGGCGTACACCACATTATAATGCAAGGCATCAAATCCAAGTAATTCGGTCGTCATTTGCCTATCCAATGGAAATGAAGAGCCATACCCAGCCCCAGAACCTAATGGATTTTTGTTGATAATGCGGTAGGTCCCCAAAAGAATTTGAAGGTCGTCCAATAAGGATTCAGCATACGCTCCAAACCATAAACCAAACGAGGACGGCATTGCCACCTGTAAATGGGTATAGCCGGGCAAAAGCGTAGCTTGATGCTTTCGACTTTGTTGGTTCAAGGCTTGAAAAAGATCAGCGGCAAGGTGAACAATCTGCTCGACTTCATGCCGCATATACATTTTGAGATCCACTAAAACTTGGTCGTTACGTGAGCGACCGGAATGAATTTTTTTCCCGATATCGCCTAAACGCTGGGTTAACAGATATTCGACTTGCGAGTGCACGTCCTCAATGCCTTCCTCCAATGTGAATTCCGCTAGGTTGTCATAAATATCCCGGCAAGCATCCAATAACTTTTGTGTATCTTCCGTGGTTAAAAGGCCGATACTTTGCAGCATTATGGCATGGGCCATATTGCCTAAAAGGTCAAATGGGGCCAAATGGATATCCAAAATGCGGTCTTGCCCAACAGTAAATGTTTCAATGCGCGAGGATGTTACCTGGCCCGCGCCTTTTTGCCAAAGTTTCACGTTCAGTTTTTTTATACAAAGAAACAAAATGGGAGGGGAATCCCACATCATAATTTTATATGAAGTCTATTCTTATCTTACTTCGTTTTCCATTTTCACTTTTTTTATTGCCCGTCTACCTCTTTTGCCTTAGTCAAACGTCGGGGTGGAGCTATGCAGACGCTTGGATTTTGGGTGTTTTATGGCATGTGGTGGTTTATCCCGCCTCGAATGCGTTGAACAGTTATTATGACCGAGATGAAGGGCCAATCGGAGGATTGGCTCGCCCTCCTGCGGTGACGAAAAATTTGTATTGGGTGGCTACATCCTTGGATATCCTGGCTGTTGGATTTGCTGGGTTTTATTGGAATTTAATCGCGGGTTTAGGCATCGGATTGTATATCCTCATTTCTCGTGCTTACAGTAGTTTCCCGATTCGATTAAAGCAATATCCGTGGCTCTCTTGGGTCCTCGTGGGCTTTTTTCAAGGGGCTTTTGTGTACCAGTTGACAGCCTATATCTTAACCCAAACGATCACCAGCTGGTTTCCTGCTTTGTTGGCCTCCGGTACGCTCTGGGCTATTTATCCCATTACCCAAGTGTACCAACATGCCGAAGATGCTAAACGAGGAGATCGTACGCTAAGCATGATCTTAGGTATCCGAGGAACGTTTTTATTCACAGGGACTCTGTTTGGGTTGACCTCCCTCGGGTATTTTTTCTATTGGCCCTCAACTATACTAGGGTTTTGGTTATGCTGCCAAAGCCCTATCGTGCTTTTTTTTATGTACTGGACCCTACAGGTATTTCAAGACCCCAATCAAGCGAACCATACCCAGACCATGCGGCTTAATTTGTGTGCTGCCTTATTCCTGAACGCATTTTATCTCATTCTACTATTTAAATAGTGCAAATATAGAATGGAAACATACTATTTTTTCGATAGCGCAATGCACTCGATTCATTCTATATTTGACCATTCATCCCCAAAATAGGCCGCTTATAATGCCAAAACCAAGGGAATCTTAAATTTTTACCTCATCTCAAAAAATTCCTATAAAAACTTTGAACCTTTTGAAAGTTTCCTAAGTTTTTTAGGGGTGGAAAATAAAGAACGAATAGTACTAGCCGCGGAGAAGCTGTTTTTTCAATACGGCATTCGATCCGTGACGATGGATGAAGTGGCCCAGCAGACGGGTATGTCCAAGAAAACGATTTATCAATGGTTTTCCGACAAAAACACGTTGGTCAGGGAAGTGGCGCGATTCCGGTTGGAAATGGAGCGTGAGATTGTTCGTCAAGTTCAAAAAATGACGAAGCATCCTATTGAGGAAATTATTGTAAGCATGAAAGTTCTGCGGGACTTAAGCCAGAAAGTTAACCCCGTTGTCTTTTATGATCTACAGAAATACCATGCGGAAGCGTGGGGTTTGTACAAAGAGCACAAAGATTTTTTTCGATCTATTGTCGAGGAAAACTTACTTCGGGGTGTTGATATGGGCTTATATCGGGCTGAAGTAAATCCGACTATTTTGTCTATTTTCAGAATTGAATGTGTGGAAATGGGATTTGATCAATCCTTATTTCCGGTAAGCCGCTTTCAATTTGAGGAAGTACAAGCGCAATTCATAGATCATTTCTTACACGGAATTTTAACTGAAAAAGGCCGTCAACTGTATCAAGAAACACTATCGAACATCGATCATTTTTCTCTTCCAAGTATTTTACAAAATCAATTAAATTACCAATGAGACTACTACTCCTACTGGCCTGCTTGAGCTGGGCCGGTCAGGCTTATGCCCAACGTGCTTTTACGATGCAAGAAGCCATTTCGTACGGTATCCAAGCGCATGCGAATATTCGCAATGCGCAAGCCGACATCGCGGATGCTGAGTTGCAAATTAAAGAGATTAAAGTAACCGGTATGCCCCAGATCAGTGGGCAATTTCAGTTTACTTCCAATTTGATTGTTCCTACCCAGTTAATCGAGGCTCGGAACTTCAATCCACAAGCCGCCGAAGGTGAGGTGGCCAAGGTTCGGTTTGGTGTGCCTTGGGGTGGTCAAGCCGGCTTAGGTGTTAATCAACTCGTTTTTGATGCGACGTGGCTTGTGGGGTTACGGGCTGCTGACACGTACCGTCAACTCGCTAATCAAGGTTTGCGCAAAGCCAAAGAAGATGTAGCAGAACAAATAAGTAAGGCCTATCTCTCTGTGTTAGTAGCCGAAGAGCGAGCCAAAATTCTGCAATTGAATATCAACCGATTGGACTCGGCTTTACAAACTACTCGGGCCTTTTTAGCGCAAGGTTTTGTTGAAAAACTCGATGTTTCCCGCTTGGAAGTACAACGGAATAATCTTTTAACAGAGCAGCGTCGGGTAGCGGGTTTGGTTGAATTATCCTACCAGCTCCTCCGTTTTCAGATGGCCTACACGAGTCAAGAACCGATTCGATTAAAAGACCGCTTAGATGAGGCGTCGATTAAAGCGTTGATGACGCTTCCTCAGGAAAGTGTTGATCCCGGAGAACGGGTTGAATTTCAACAGTTAATGACCCAACGACGACTTACCGAACTCAATATTGAACGGTACCAAAAAGCTTATTTACCTTCCGTTTTCTTCACAGGAAGTTTGGGTGCGGGCCACAGTAATATTCGCTTTAATCCATTTGAACGCTGGTTTGGTGCGTCGTCTGTTTCGTTGGGCGTCAATATCCCCATTTTTGATAGTGGAATGAAGCGCGTTCAAATCGACCGGCAGCGACTCAACATCGTTAAGATTGACCAAAGCGCTCAATTGCTCAAACAATCATTTGATTTGCAGAATGAACAAGCGTATACCAACCTGCGGAATGGTATGGAGAATTTGGAGATTCAAAAACGAAATATGGAGTTAGCCAACGAAGTGGTTCGGGTATCGCAAATCAAATACCAACAGGGCGTTGGGTCCAATTTGGAGGTGACCAATGCCGAAAACGATCTCAAGCAATCACAAACCAATTACTTTGCTGCACTATATGATGTATTGATTGCCAAAGTAGATTTACAACGTGCCCAAGGAAAATTACCAGTAGAATAATTCACAATGACGAAGCATATAAACTCAATGAAACGTACCACTATCGGGGCTTTGATTGCCCTTTTCATCACAACTCTCGCGTGCGGTGAAAAAAATCCTCAAACCATCGAAGAAAAGAAAGCGAAACTCGCTCAATTACAAACAGAGCAAGCCACGCTCAATTCGACGATTAAAGCGCTTCAGGCGGATATTGATAAACTTTCCCCTGATCAAGTGATTAAAGTAAAATCCGTCGCCACTCAAGTGGTTTCCCTAGCGGGTTTGGACCATTATGTGGAAACGACGGGCCGCTTGGATGCCGTAAATAATGTCCTGGTTAGTCCTCAAATGGGAGGAGTCATCGCCCAAGTTTTTGTCAAAGAAGGCGACATGGTGGCCAAAGGACAAAAGTTGGCAGTAATCGACAACACGGTCATGCGAAATTCCATTCAGGAGGTGCTCATTCAAATGGAAACAGCCAAGACCCTGTTCGAACGTCAGAAAGCGTTGTGGGATCAAAAAATTGGCACAGAGGTACAGTATATCCAAGCTAAAGCGCAGGTAGATGCCCTTGAAAAGCGGTTGGCAACCTTGAAATCTCAAGATGCCATGAACGTTGTGACCGCGCCGATTGCCGGTATGGTGGATGAGGTCCGATTCAAAGCAGGTGAACTGGCAGCGCCCGGATTAGGTATTTTGCGGTTGGTCAATTCCGCTAACTTGAAAGTCGTAGCAAACGTGCCGGATTCCTATGCTGGAACCTTGGCGATTGGAAACAAAGCGATTATCCGCTTTCCTGATTTAAACAAAGAAATTGTAAGTACCATTTCGTTTGTCGGACAAACCATCAACCCATCATCACGTACATTTACAGTAGAATCACGAATCCCCGCAGGTGATCGGGATCTAAAGCCCAATTTAACCGCTGAATTGCGCATCAACGACCAACGTCGTGCCAATGCCATATCCATTCAAGAAAATATTGTGCAGCGGACGGATGTCGGCGACATCGTCTATGTGGCCGTCAAAGAAGGAGCTGGGTATGTGGCTCGCTTGCGCAATGTGAAAAAAGGATTGAGCTATAATGGCCGAGTGGAGATTGTCTCGGGGTTGAGCGCAGGCGAATTACTGATTACTGATGGCTACCAAGAGTTGGTCAACGGACAAGCTATTCAATTTTAATACGATTTCATCGAAATTATGATAGATCAACAACCATCCCACGAAGAGGTTTTCAAACGGGGTTTTATCTACAATATGATCGGCGGTTTGGCGAAAAACAAAACCACGGTTTACCTCATGATTGCCTTGATTACTTTTTCAGGGTACTTTATCTTTCAAAGTTTACCGAAAGAGCAATTTCCCGAAATTGTAATCCCTCAAATTTATGTCAATACGGTCTATGCGGGAACAGCCCCTGCTGACATCGAAAACCTGATCAATAAGCCGCTAGAAAAACAACTTAAAGCGGAAAAAGGAATCAAAGGGATCAAGTCGAATGCCCTACAAGACGTTTCGGTGATTTTGGTCGAATTCCAGACGAATGTTACCATCAACGAGGCCAAAGAACGCGTGAAAAGTGCCATCGATAAGGCCCGACGTGATCTTCCAACCGATTTGACGCAAGACCCAACGGCATTGGAAGTAAATTTCTCTGAGTTCCCGATCATGAACATTAACCTCGCGGGCGATTTTCCGTTGGAAATGCTCAAAAAGTATGCCGAGGAAATTCAGGATAAAATCGAAGCGATGCCCGAAATTACTCGAGTGGATATTGTCGGTGCTTTGGAACGGGAAATTCAAATCAATTTGGATCTCGCTAAAATGAAAGCCTATGGTGTCACATTCTATGAAATCCAAACCGCGGTTCAAGGAGAAAATATCAACATTTCCGGAGGCGAATTGAATGTCGATGATGTTCGACGGACCTTGCGGGTGAAAGGTGAATTCCGAGATGTCGACCAACTCAAACAAGTGATTATCCGATCGGGCCAAGGGGCTACGGTTCGGTTAAGCGAAATTGCAGACGTTTCGGATAGCTATGCAGAACGTCAGGACTTTGCTCGCCTCGATAATAAACCAGTGGTTACACTCAACGTCATCAAACGTGGCGGGGAAAACTTAGTCATCGCGTCGGAAAAAATCGAGGAGATTTTGGCTACCTATGAAGAAAGTAAGCCCCAAGGGCTCGATATTCGCATTACCGCCGATTCTTCCGAGCGGACGAAGGCAGATCTCAATGACCTCATCAATACGGTCGTTATGGGCTTCATCTTTGTGGTATTTGTCTTGATGTTCTTCATGGGAGTTCGGGATGCTATCTTCGTTGGCCTCTCCGTGCCGTTGTCAGCACTCTTGGCTTTTTATCCGCTTTTAGCCATGGGCTTTACAATCAATACGATTGTCTTGTTCGCTTTCTTGCTGGGCTTGGGTATTGTGGTGGATGATGCCATTGTGGTTATTGAAAACTCGCACCGGATTTTTAACAAATACAAAGATTTAACCATCACCGAAGCCGTTAAAATGGCGGCTTCTCAGGTTTTTATTCCCGTTTTTGCCGGTACGTTAACGACCATCGCGCCGTTTTTTCCTTTGCTTTTCTGGCCGGGCATTGTGGGTGAGTTTATGAAATACCTCCCATTCACTTTAATTTTCACCCTCACGGCTTCCTTGATCGTTTCGTACCTGATGAACCCCGTCTTTGCCATGTCGTTTATGCGACGGGAGGAAGAAGACGAGGCGGAGGCTGCCAAAGGCTGGAAAGTGCTAAAAATGCCTATGATCGTTTTAGGGGCTTTGGCTGCTTTTTGCTACGTGATTGCCCTAACAGGATCTGATTTATTCTTTGGCGCTGCGAATGTCTTGGTATTGCTAATTATCCTGTATTTATTTAACCATTTCATTCTAACGCCTAAAATCATCAAGCCTTTCCAACGTGGGTTATTGCCCCGTTTGATGGAGAAGTACCGGACGCTGATTTCGTGGGTCATTACCGGCTGGCGCCCTGTTTATGTGGTACTTTCCATGTTTGGACTTTTGGTTTTCACTTTCGTACTGTTGGGGATCTTCAAACCTAAGGTTATTTTCTTCCCAAGCGGGGATCCGGATTTTGTGTACATCTACAATGTATTGCCTGTAGGTACAGATGCATTAAAGACGGATGCGGTAACGCGAGAAATCGAAAAACGTGTTTTTGAAGTCCTACAGGAAAACAAAGCGATGCCGGCCATCAACTCCGTCATTTCCAACGTGGGTAAAAATGCAGGCGATCCGATGAATCCAGACCGATCCGCTACACCCTATAAATCCAAAGTAACTGTTGCGTTTGTCAGTAAAATGGAACGAGGTACGGTGAGTTCACAAGATATTTTGGATAAAATTCGGGAGCGCGTGAAAGGCATTCCGGGTGCTGAAATTTCGGTAGAACGGGAACGGAATGGCCCACCAACCGGTAAGCCCATCACCATTGAGATTGTAGGGACGGAGTTTGATCGGCTCATTGCATTAGAAAAAGAAATTCGCGCCCGAATTGCGAACTCAGGCATCAGCGGAATTGACGAATTAAAATCGGATTTAGTGA
>Ga0075154_10000722_pt1 | contig 26532 bp, 27 predicted proteins | sample JI71714BDNA_FD_70965 | JGI IMG/M metagenome (GOLD analysis project Ga0075154, IMG submission 70965) | Wastewater effluent complex algal communities from Wisconsin, to seasonally profile nutrient transformation and Carbon sequestration -... | ecosystem: Engineered > WWTP > Effluent > Algae...
CACGAGGGTCACGACCTGGGCGAGCGAGTTCGGCGAGGATGTCAGAGAGGGTTTGAGCTCCGATGTCGTATTTGCTGGCAAGTTTTCAAATCCCTCCACCTTCGGCACTTCCCTTTCATAAGGGAGCACTTCCAAGCAACTCAATCGGTAACTTCACATCCTTTTTCTTGATCCCCAATTCTCACTCAATCATCTGATAAACCTTATCATACATCTCAGGGTGGATGCCAGTGGCGTCGAGGGGCTCTTTACCGTCCACGATACGCAAGAATCAGACACACTGTTCGTATGCTTTGGGTCACAGGCCTGTGACTTTTTTGAGTTGTGCTTTACTTGTAAATGGACCGTTGGCATCTCTGTAGCTGACAATATTGGATGCGATCTTGGGGGTGAGTCAGGCGATGTACTGGAGGAGTGTAGCGCTGGCTGTGTTGACATCCACTCAGACACCATTGACCACATCTTGGACTCTCTCATCGAGCTTCTGAGCAAGAAGCTTCTGATCGACATCGTGCTGATACTGTCCGACTCCGATGGCTTTGGGGTCGATCTTGGTGAGTTCGGCGAGCGGATCCTGGACTCTGTGGGCGATACTGATGGCTCATCTGACCGTGACATCCAGGTCTGGGTATTCGTCCTGTGCGAGCTTGGATGCTGAGTAGACTGACGCTCCTGCTTCGCTGACAACCATGTATTTGGTATCGAGTTTATGCTTTTTGATCAGGTTGGCTGTGAAAGTACTGGCTTCACGACTCGCTGTACCATTACCAATCACGATCAGCTCGATACCATACTTAGCAATAAGAGAACTGACAATCGAGTCAGCCTTATCCAAATCATCATGAGGCATGGTCGCAAAAATCACATCCTTGGCAAGGAATTTACCCGTGGCATCGACGACTGCGAGCTTGGTACCGGTACGATATCCAGGATCCATCCCGAGAGCGATCTTGCCGCGGACAGGCGGAGTGAGGAGGAGCTGCTTGAGGTTTTCACCAAACAGCTTAATGGCTGCCTCGTCAGATCGACGTTTCTTATCTGACATAAACTCCCTCTCCAGTGACGGCACGAGGAGACGTTTGATACCATCTTCGATGGCTTGGTCGAGGGTGGCTTTGAGATCACTATGTTTTTTGGGTATGAAAAATTGATCGGCTGACTGCTTGAGTGTTTCCAGATTTCGAGCAAGAGAGACTGACAACTGCTTTTCGTCCTCAGCTCTGGTGACTGCGAGGAAGGCATATGATGGGATTTCGGATAGTCTTTTGCTATAGTTAGCATAGATTTTATAGGTACCATTTTCCTCAAAGGTTTTGGTCGGCTTGGCGATGAGCATGATGGAATTGCTCGTGTTGTGTCTGATGACATCTCTGAGGGCTGCATGATCTGCGACTTCTTCGGCGATGATATCTTGAGCTCACTGGATAGCTTCGTCTGCGGTCTTGACCGAGGTCTTGGTATCACCTGTATCGATGATAAATTTGGCTGCCTCAGCTGCAAACTCTGCGAGCGTTAGTTGACATGCTTTGAGGAGTTGTGCAAGTGGTTCGAGTCACTTTCCTTTGGCAATGCTGGCTTTGGAGAGTTTCTTCTCCTTGTATGGTCTGTAGAGATCTTCGACCTTGGCGAGAGTCTGTGCGTCCATGATCTGCTTCTCCAGTTCTGGAGTCATGAGACCCTTCTCACCGATGAGGCGGATGACGTCAGCTTTACGAGCTTGGAGATTCTTGGTATAATCATAGATATCAGCAAAATCACGTAGCTGCTCGTCAGTTGCTCACTCGGTAAGTTCTTTGCGATAACGCGCGATAAATGGGACAGTATTACCCTGATCCAAGAGTTCTATGATGGTCTCGACGATACGAGAGGGAAGTCAGGTCTTGGTGGAGATGAGAGAAGTTAGGTGAGAGGTCATAGGTTATAAGTCAAAGGTTAAGGTGTGGTAAAGTGGGGTAAAGATAAGGTTAAAGATGGTAGGAGCATAATGATTACGGGGTGATTTTCGAGACGGAAATACCAAAAAAATGTCTTGATATATATATGCGAATTATTATAAGATATTTGTCCATTTTTCACGGACCAACAAAACAAAATTTTTATGGCAAAAGATTTGCGTTCAACTGGTAAAGTTGTCACAAAGGGTATAGGTGGTCACAATCGTGTAGAAGTACAGGATTCAGGAGGCAATGTTATATCTCAGACTAAGGTCAATGAAAGAGATAAATATGGTCCTAAGTCGCAAATTGTACATAGTACGCACGACAGTGGAGGACAAACAAGTCACACCACTATTCATGGAAATGATAGTGTGAATGATCACCCTAATGATTGATTTTGCTTGTTAAATTATGAAGATAGGATGTTTTTATCCTATCTTTTTACTGATATTATTTATATTAATCTATGATTACATTTGTTGTTAAGGAGATAGAATCTTCCACAGAGACTAATAGCTATTGCACGATTGTTGCAGATAGTATTCCAAAAGATATTGCTAGTATTTTTGCTCAGAATGCTTATTTGTATGCTTTTGGAAAAGTTAGCTTTTGGAATATTTTATCTCATGATAATATTCATATTTCCTGGGAAATTGGCATGGAACATGTAGATGTTACTTGTGAACATCTTATAAGATATTTTTGCAATAATAATATAGCTATTTGATCAATTGAAATCATAAATACTGTAATATGAAATAGTAACTATCAAAGAATTCTGGATACACTCCAAGAACTATGCTATCAATATGAGTTTGTTAATGAAGAGATATGAGATATTAATAATCCTCAACCAACTGAAAAAGGGAAACTCATCTTATAAATTACTCGTCATTTTCAATCATATAAGTGAGTCGCTGTCAGAGTTTATTGATGTCTTGTAGATTGATGCGAAGGAGAGAGATTTTGGTTGTGGATTTGGCTTGTGTTTTGATATGATAGGCAATATAGTTGCAGAAGCTTGCTGTAGATTGTATTATTTGTAATGAGTTTGGATAGATGTGAGGTGGGATATAGAGATTGTATGATTCCTGTCATCATTGTATGATTGTTTTATGATGGATTGCGTTGATTGTTATCTGCTGAATAGAAGATGCTGTATTACTTGTTCCGATGATGAATATTTGAGTATAGCTATTGAGAGTTGATTGAAGTTGGCTGAGACTTTGTTTAATCTTACTTCACATGATATATTCATAATGATTTCGAGTTCATATGCTGATGGATGAGCGTGGAAACGTAGATGTAAAAATGAGTAATATTTTCTTCATGAATTATTAGCCATTAAACTAAAAAACCACTACATGATAGTGGTCAGTCTAGTGATTTTATACTAAAATACTATTTCTTCTGTGTTCATAGGAGTCCGTTGATAAGACCCAGGAGAATGGCAAAGATTGCGGCTGATATCCATCCTGAAGTAGTAAATCCATCGACCCAGCGGTCAGTCAAGAATACCATCAAAATAGTGATGATAAATGATACGAGTCCGAGAGTAAGGAAGTTGAGGGGAAGGGTGATAGCACGAAGGATTGTACCTACAAATGCATTTACAAGACCAAAGACAACTGCAACAATGATGGCTGTCCAGATACCGTCGACAGATACTCCTGGAGTAAAGTACGATGCAAGAGCAACTGCGATACCTGAGATGATGAGACTAAGAATGAATTTAAGCATGATATGTAAGGACAAGGATAAAGGACAAAGGAAAGTAATACTATTATAGACTAGATCAACGTAATTACAATACTAAGTTGATCTCATTCTTTTATTTCGAGCTGCTTGCGTATATCTGCTTTGATAGGGAGGAGATAGGAGCCTGACTTCTTATCGGGGAAGATACTGGTTTCTCGTTTTACAAAGCCGATGCGAGCTTGGACTTTGACTGATCATCGACCATTGCGAGGAAGATTAGCCATTGCCTCTTTGATCTCATCTGATAGATCCTTGGGCACACTGACAAAATGTCGACTGGCTACAGCTTTGCCGTTGTTTCGGACTCGGACTGGAGCGGTGAAGGTGGGCATATTATTACTGACTGATAAAAATACCATGTAATCATAATGGTATAGTATGAGGACTAGAGCAGTAAGCAAGCTCTATCATTGTTTTGGCATCAAGAATGATGAGAAATGATTCGTTGTTATCTGGTCTAAGTCATGTACTAATAAGGACTCCATCATCTTCGGCTTTACTATCAGGCAAAGCAATAAATATTGGCTCGCCAAAGAAACATCATGGCTTACTAAATTGTTTGTCTGCTCATGTAGAGATGGTTATCTTGATGATTGACTCGGCAATATGGTGTACTCATTGTGATACACTACTGCTCGTACCATAGATGATATTATAGGGTTGTTGATTATAGTTTGAATTGATAACTGGTAGCTCGATACTGACTGTACTAATGATCTCTTGGTGATATGACTGCTGCTCAAGATTTATAATATGTCTTGTGATCTTACTGAAAACATCATGAGTTGATGATTGATTTTCGAGCTCATCTACTCTCAACAAATCAACAATATCAGCATTATCATATGATACAATATCACAGTAGATATATCCATCTAACTCATATGCGTTGATAGTGTGAAAATAGAAAAATGGATTTACTTCTTGCTGATAGATGATTGATCATATAGCTTTGGATAGTACGACGACGGTTGTTTTGTGATTGGGTTCTCGTTTGAGACTTTGAGCGAAACTATGTTTACCCACTACAGATCGCGGATCGAGATAGTAAGGCTGTAAAAATGCAATGATATAGTGCTCAGTAGCACAAAAGCTATGCATATAGGATAACTTATCTCTCGAGATTGTACCGATAATGTGTGTGTGATTAGTACTATCAATCGAATAAAATGTATAAATATTCTTGCGTCAAAATGTTGTCATATAGCTAATATATTCTCAGGTGACTGGGTCGATATGTGGATGTGCAGAGTGTGACGACTGCGATAGCTGCAGCAATGGAGTAGTATTTGATAGTGTTTCGAGAGTCTGTGGATCAATATGCCGAGCACTAGGAATTTCTGATAATGCGTAATATTGATTATTAATAGGTACGATATTGACTGATGCGTTGTCAGTTACTCGCTGATTGCGGTAGATGTTGGTCCATTTATGGAAGAGCGACACACATGGATCGGTCCCAAACTCTGCGTATGTGATTGATCATGTGTTGAGTAGGGATTGATATTGTTTGGTCTGGAGATATGAGCTTTTGACTGTTACTCACTTTGGTGTGATTTGATATTGTACGATCATTGACTGGCCGTCAAACCAATGCTTGAGCTGTGTGTTTCATGCTGGTATGACTGGCGTATTTCTCAATACTACCCCAGAAAGCCATGATGGAATTGATCCTTCGATTGTGCAAGGTGTAGACGTGATAGATTGATGAAGATCTCATCTTGTAAAGAAGTTTTCCATCCGGTAATTTACATGAATAATAATACGCCGTTCCAGAGACTATGTAGCATCGTTGGGTAGAAGAGCGATTTGGTTTGATCCTTGCAATATCATAGTCACCATGCAAATAGTCATAACTGAATCAATGAACCAATCATTAGTAAGCTACTTCACCATAGAAAGAGATATAGAGGTACATGAATGATGGTAAAAAGTATAGCTTGAATAACATTAGCTTTAGTGTGACTATATGTTGATTCTAGTTTTGACTGAAGTATTCATCTAAATACATATTCTTCAATCATACTATTGAATAGTAATACCTATAGGTAGGTAGCATGATGATTGAAGCCACTTACTCATCAATATGTTGTTCATCGTCGTTTATATATTAAAATAATCAACGCTAATGATAATGATATTATAATCCATTTATTTGATCGGGTAATTGTTCGATTTTGTTTGTAGTATCCATTAAATAGTAGTATTGTTGGTACTAAATAAAATAATGTTTTATAAGCTGTCATTAATGTTTCTCTTGATCGATAATTTTGTTGTATCCAAAAATCATATCATCCATAATGGTAAATGATAGTGTTTATAATTGCCATTATTCCGATGATAATTGCTATTTTTGTCTTCATGACTTTAAGCTTGCTGCTGTGATTCGTGACACAAATAAATGATTGTATATGATATGATGAGAGGATGAAGTATCTAGTACGAGTATAATCAGAATCACACTATTATCAAGTCTATTGTATGGTGATTTGTCCTTGCAATAGGGTAATAAAACAACTATTCTGTAGCTAGTATTTCTTTAGTGTATTTTGCCATGACTTCTCACAAACAACTCTCTTCCAATACCTTGCTCGTGCTGACAATTGCGTCGGTGCTGGGGCTATGATATCTGCTGTATCCTTATGCTGGTGTGATATCACTCGCCTTACTTACCGCTTATCTTGCGTTTACTGTGTATCATCGATTTCAATCCAAGAAGCGACATAGATGATGGTTGTCATTGGCTCTGACTTGGTTGGTAATTATCTTTGTGGTGATTGTTCCGTTGGGGCTTGTGTGATTGTTTTTGGGGCAAGAGGTCCAGCAGATCTATACTGATATTACTGACTCGGGTGTTATATCTCAGATGATCGAGAAGATCAACCCATGGATCCAAAAGATTCCTCTTGCAGATCTTAGTCTGGATGCTACAAGTATCCAAGAACAACTCATATGACCTATTCAGTCTATTCTCAATAGATTGGGTTCGTTTACGCTTACTATTACTTCTGGGTTTATTTCATTTACGACTGCGTTTATCTTATATGTATTTGTTGTATCAGGTGTGCTGACTCATTCCAGGGTATTGGTCCGTGAGATCAAAGCACTTATACCGCTGGAGGATGCTATCATTAGTAGATATCTACACCAGATAGGAGTGATGAGCAAGGGTATTGTGACGTCGACTTTTATCATTGCAGGGTTACAGGGTATTGCGACTGCTGCATCGTTTTGGGTGGTAGGAATACCATATTTTGTCTTTTTTATGATATTGACTGCGCTGATGGCAATTATTCCTATGTTGTGAGCCTGAGTGATTGCTACGGTTGCTGGTGTGATATTGATAGCTACTGGTAATATTGTGGCTGGTATTGGTGTCATTGTGTTCAATCAAGTCTTCGTTAATAATATCGACAATATTCTCAGACCCAAGCTCATCCCCCAAGAAGGTCAGATTGATGATACGCTACTTATCTTATCAGTATTTGGTTGATTATATTGGTGGGGCATTGGCGGCATCTTGTACGGCCCGGTGATGATGAGTGTAATTTTGACGACTTTTACAATTTTTAAGGATTATCTTGCTAAGCTTCCTAAGAAATAGTTCATTATTATGTTACTGTAAAATCGAAATTAGATTAGAGTAAAGATGTTGATTTTACAGCTAATATGTCGGTTTTTATAATAGTTATTTATCTAACCTAAAACCGATATATTAGTATGATAGATGATTATGATGTAATTTCAATCCAGATTTCATTGGTTCTCATAGTGGGTGGTGTTCGTGGGTCGTTATACTGAGCAACATATGAATTTCCAGTGGTCGAGATTCATGCTTGCTTGAGTCAGTCGATGAGTTTGTTGCGATAGGTAGCAATATTGGATTCGGTGGCATATCGTGCGAAGCTGACTACTGCGATTGTTTTGGGATTGACTTGGTGGATGCGGATACGTTTGTCATTGGGGATGGGGAGAGTTTGCATGGTGTATTCTTTTGGCATCAGGAAGGAGACTTCGTAGCTTGATGCGTCTACTTGTTGTGATACGACTGGAGCAGTCATAGCGATTGGTTGTGAGACCTGCTGCGAGATTACAGGGGCTGTCATGGCTACTGAACTACGAGACGTATTGTTACCAAAGATAAATCATGCCAAGATGCCAAATGCTTGACGAGGTGCCTGAGTTTCGCTGCCATTTACGGTGACGGTAGCGTAGATCTGTGTTGGAAGTGTGTGGATCTGAATATCTCCGATCGTTTTGATGATCTGTGAATCAGGTCTTTCGACACGACTGGCGAAGTATCACCATACAAACCATAGGCTTATGATAACTGCAATGACAATAAGGACAATGATAGCTGTTTTCATGATAGAGGTGGGGAATAAGATAAGAGACTTAGCGTTGAGATCTAGCTTTGTGGCGTAGTAGGTACTTTGATTTTATTGATAGTTGTTGCGATTTTCTCTTTCAATACTATGATTACTGGAACATTGCGTAATTTCATCGTATAGTCGATCGCTTTGCTATACATACTTGCGGTGATATTGATTTTCTTTTTGGCTTGATAGATAGTATTATATACTGGTAGATTATAAAGGTAATTTTTGAACTGACTAAATGTAGACAGACGGAAGATCATAAAATCTGCGAGTACGAGTTCTAAGATTGCTTGCTCTCTTGCATAGATTTCACCTTTGTTGACTAGTGACCGTCGATAAATTGTGATATCTTGCATAAGTCACTGGACTGTCAGTTTTGTGAAAAAATAGTTAATTCTTTGTTTCCATGTGAGAGTAGATTGATTTTGACTTTCAGTTCCGATGAAATAAGATTTCACCTTATATTTATTTAATAGTGATCTAAAGATACGAGTAAATAATATCTGACTTCTATGGAGATGAAATGTATCGGTGATGAGTGTAATTGTATCGATATGAGTATATGTTTGCAACAACTCTTCTACGATGATATGACTAAACACGATATTTCACAGCGTATCCATGGATCTCTCCTCCATAATGATGTCAGATTTATTGATACCATGATTAATTAAGTAGTCTGACAGTCTCGAGCTTTCTGATGATTCTGGGTCAATGGTGAAACTCGAAAAACCACTTACAATTACTTTGTAGTTTTTTTGATCCTTAAGAAGTGAGAGGAGTTGGTTGGACCTTGGTCTTTGTTGTTCATCTTCTCCGCAGAGAATGAGAAAAATATGTTTGACCATGTGGTTGAATAACCAATAAATACTATATAATAGTAATTCTCACTATGTCGAAACATTGGTGATATACAAGGGTAATTTTATTTAATTAGTCAAATGCTCCAATCTTCGCTGGAGCTTCATGTAGAATCTGAAATAATCCGATAAGATGTTTGTCATGAATCATCTTTATGCTTGGCAATTGCATCTTGGCAATCACGATAGCAATTTCGTCAAACAGTCCAGCGAGTTGCGGATATTGTCTGATCAATCGTGCACCACGTCAGACTCTCAAAATTTGGATACCCTTGCACTTATAGTCAATGATATCAAACCGCATCTTATTATCAAATGTTCGTCTATATCCATAGCCAAGATCTTTCTTGGTATGAGGAAACTGTATCATGAGCTGATCAATTTCGTTGATGATGGCTTGGTGTGTAGGAGAAAGGGACATTATGCAAATACATGTTCTAAAACAACCATGAGTGTGATGCTGATAGTAGCAATAGTGGCAATGATTTCGTTGGGTGTGTCATCAATGGCTTCTGGGAGGAGTTCACTAAATGACATCCACAGCATTGCACCAGCTGCAAACCCCAATCCTCGTGGCAAAAGTGGCTCGAAAAATGATACAAATAAAAATGCTGGAACAGCAACAATTGGCTGAGGGAGTGAGGAGAAGATGGACCAGAGGACCGCCTTCCATGGGCTGACTCATTTGGGGACCATCACTGATCCGATTGCAAGTCATTCGGGGATGTTTTGGATTGCCATCACGAGTGCCACAAGGAGTCATAGCTTCCAACTCGGACCAAAGGCGAATCACATTGCGATACCTTCTGTAGCAGAGTGGATTGTCATGATAGCAAGAAACATGAGCATCTGACCTGCCTTTTTTCATGAGAGAGACTCAAAACTGAGCTTATCTTCGTGTTGATGTACAATATGTTTGGTAATCATGATAACGGCCATACCAATGATAATTCATCACACTACTCACCATAAACCATATCAAACTCACTCATTGATCATTCCAAAACTGGCTGCGATCATGAGTCCAGCAGCGATAGATTTGGCAATACCAACTCAGCGTTTGGAGATATTCTTGAGGAAAAAGAATGGTACTGCTCCTAGTCCACATGCAAGTGCTGTAATAAGAGAGTAGCTAAAGATGAGTCAAACTTGATTTCGATCAATCATGAAGTTATAAGGTTGATAAGGTTTGTAAAGTATGTTCAGTATAATGATTGTGGTTTGTATTTCGAGTGGAGATGAGTGGTGTTTGTATCCTTGTATTTTGATGTCACATGAATACTATGAAGATACTCTATTTTTTATACCAAAGATCATGAATCAACACTATGATATTGTCCTCATATGAGCAGGAATTATGAGTGCAACGCTCGCCACACTATTACATGAGCTTGATCCAAATCTCACGATTGCAATCTATGAGAAATTGGAGTGACTTGCACTGGAGAGCAGTGATGCTTGGAATAATGCGGGTACATGACATAGTGCGTTCTGTGAGCTCAACTATACCCCGCAAGCCAAGGACGGGTCAGTAGATATCTCCAAGGCGGTGAAGATTACTCAGGCGTTTGAGTTGAGTAGGGATTTTTGGGCAACATTGGTAGATCGCTGATACGGTGACCCTGATCAGTGGATCCATGGTGTGCCTCACTGTAGTGTGGTATTTGGTGATGAGGATGTGAAATTTCTGCGTACTCGTTATGAGGCGATGGTGCAGCATTCGTTTTTTGCTCAGATGCAGTATAGCGAAGATCCTGACCAGATCCGTGCATGGATGCCGTTGGTGATGCAGTGACGTGATCCAAGTCAGAGAGTTGCAGCTACATCTATGGCTCAAGGTACTGATGTACAATTTGGAAGTCTGACTCGTAGCATGATTACTCATCTAGTCGAGTCTGGAGTAGTATCATTGTTTCCTCAGCATGAGGTCAACGACTTGACACAAGAAGATGGAAGGTGGAATATTGAGTGTACTGATCTTGTGACCAAAACATTATCTCAGGTCACTGCAAAGTTTGTATTTATCTGAGCATGAGGAAAGGCAATTTCACTATTGCAAAAATCATGAATTGTGGAACGTAAAGGTCTAGGAGGGTTTCCAGTGAGTGGACAGCGACTGGTATGTACCAACCCAGATATCATCAATCAGCATGGAGTCAAGGCATATGGCAAAGCAGCATTATGAGCTCCGCCAATGTCAGTACCGCACTTGGATAGTCGTATCATTGATGGGAGGAAGGCATTACTATTTGGTCCGTTTGCATGATTTACGACCAAATTCCTCAAGACGGGATCTTGGCTAGATCTGCCACTATCACTTGCGTGGCACAATATCTTGTCGATGCTTGGAGCAGGGCTGCATAATATCCCACTAACTCGTTATCTAATTCAGCAGGTGATGCAGAGTCCTGAAGATCGTATGGCAGCGCTGCGTGAGTATATGCCGACAGCAAAAGCTATAGATCGAGAACTAAGAGAGGCATGATATCGTGTACAAATTATCAAGCCTGACTCAACACAGGGTGGTATGTTACAATTTGGGACGGAGGTGATTGTATCGTGAGATAAGACTCTTGCGACGCTATTATGAGCAAGTCCATGAGCATCTACTGCGGTTGAGATTATGCTCAATATCGTCAAACAATGCCGGCCCCAGTATGTAGACAAGATTAGCACACTGATACCATCATATGGTCAGGATTTGGCTCATAATCCACAGCTACTAGAGCAAGTGAGAGCAAGAAGTAATACATTATTAAAATTAGATAGATAGTCATTGTTGTGATTGTGTGTTTGTGTGCTTATAATGTATGGTACTACAATATTAAGATTTGATGTTGTGTTTGATTAGTGAGCCAATATGGTAGTACAAGTGACGAGCAGCCCATAATCATATGCCTCATATAATAATATAGCTTGCAAGTTGTATCCGCCCAGTGAGAACAATCTGTATTTGCTGTGCACTAAATGCTCCTAGGTATCATAGAATAATGTATATTGCTTTCACACCAGTTGACACTATGAGAGAATATATGATAAATCTGACTAGACTCATGTGGTGTAGTCATGCAAATACTAGTGTAGGTATGGCAAGATATGGTGTAAATTTGCCAATAATAATATATAGTAGTGGTCTTTTATAAAATGAAGTGTGTAGTTTGTTCTTGTGTGAGAGTTTGCGGGTAATATGGCGAACCAGAGGTAGTTTGGGGAAATATCTGCCGATGAGATATAATATAACATCACCTAGTACATCTCCTGCAATAGTGACAATAATAACATATTCTAGGCGCAATAAACTATGTGCTGCGAGACCAGCACTGATGAATGTTACAATGGGTCCTTCTAGTGTTGTAGCAAGTAAAAGTGTCAGATAGGGGTTGTCTTTGATGATTGAAAGCATGAATAATTTATCTGATAAAATTATTATTGATAGATGGTGAGATTAGATGATATTGGTGATGATTTTTAGTTATACAAGAATCAGTGATATCTATTGATGACTTACCTTACTGTTATTTTGTTGGTATTGGTGAATGTTTTGTGGTTTAAACAAGAAAATATGCTTACAAAATGACATTAGACCCATATAGGAGAAAATATCACCAAACATGCGAATATCTCTTTGTAATCCATACCAAAATCATCGTTTTTGATATTTAAAAACATTGACCGCAGAAAATGGATACCATACAATGGTCTTGTGATGGAGTTCCATATGCATATTGATTGCGATTTCGAGTTGATATGTATTGATCGATCCTTGATTAAAGATATTGCGTAAATCTTCTGTTTTTAACATTCTTTGTCATGAGAGAATAAGTTCCCTATATAGGAGTTTAATGTACCGACTACTTGTGATACGTCTTAGTATCCCCATATCAATACGATCATCTTGGTACATGCTTTCAATCATTAATTCTATTTCGTTGGTTTTTATATTTGATAAGTCAGCATCAAATGTCATCACATATGGAGTCTTTGTTTCTTTCAATCATATTGATACCGCATGAGATTTGCCGCGATTATCTGGATATGTAATAAATGTTACTGGTTGAGTCGGATTGTTGTTGCAATATTCTTGTACAAGAAATTTTCACTGATCAGTAGATCCATCATCAACCACAATAATCATGTCAATCTGTGGAATTGTACACAGTGTCTTAAGTACTGAGACAACAGTGGCTCATTCATTATAGAATGGTATAATACAAGTACATCATCTCATTGTTAGACTATATTCATCTAATGATATAAAGCAAGATTACGATCATTTAGTCTGATAGCGTCATACAATGATAGTGTCTACTAACAAAAATGGAAATAAGAGAAAACGATATAGTGATGGTTTGGACCAAAAATATGCTGGATAGTCTTTGAGGAGAAATGATGTGATATCTTTGATTCTATTGATCATTGGTTATAGGATTAATATCGCTGCATTGATAGAGTGTGAGTACGACCTGACGCAAGGTCGTATCAAGGTGATAGTTTTGGATGATATAGCGACTAAACTCTGTAAGATTTTCTATGGGACCTACCATAAATCATTCTTGTAATGTTATTCTGGTTTGGTCATCAATACACCCACTCAGTCAGTAAAGTATATTTAATTGTGTGATCGATAATGGTTGTAATATTGGTTCTTTTGTAGTAGTATTGCTATTGTTATTTCATGCTATTCTGTTATTTTGAATGCCAAGGGCCGATCATATCTGCTCCTTCTCGTTACGAGATAAATCAATATTTGCTGCCATGATGGTGGCTACATTATCGGAGGGAGTAGTGGATTGTGGGTCTATGGTGACCTCATCTAACGTATTTCATGACTCAGTTGTTGTTGCGACAGCTAGAAGTGCAGGTTCATTATATTCTGTGGTGGTTGTAGTGGTATTGGTTGGTCTTGTGGTAGTATTGGTCTTGGGTATAGAGGTAGCCGCATTAGCTGTGGTGGTCTTATTGGTCTCTAATACCAATAGTGCTCTAATTCACTCTGTATCTAGTTCTTGGTCTGAGAAATTGTATGTTTGTCCTGCTGACTGTTGTTTGAGTTCTTGGTAGATGGTAGAAATTTCAGAATATATTTTGGTAGCAGATGTAAGGTCTGCAACATGTGCGTGAGCAAGTTGCTTTGAGGAATTTATCCCTGATTGATCGAGGGATTCAATTGATACTGCGTCTCATTTATTTTGTAGTAATTGTCTATCTTGCGTGGTAATGAGCGCAAGATGAAGATTCTGGTCACTAAGAGCAGTAATGCGAGAAGTATTGGTAACGATTGTAAACGGCTCCTTGATGAGTTGAAGATCGTTGTCTGCAAGAATATTCAGACTGTCTCCACTGAGTTGATTGATTTCTATATAGCGAGCATGCTGCACTGATAATAATAATCATTGCTCATCTTGTTCAAGAATGGTGATTTGAGCTGGTCATTCAATTGTACTACGACTTCCATTTCTCAGCAATACTTCAGCCTTACTTGTATTGTATAAATAAAGTGTATCTCATCATTTGAGTTGATCGGTAGACAACGTCTCACCATTACGTACGATGGAGATTGATCCTTGTGTGTTGAGTACTGTGCCAATGTATCATGCTTGAGCAATATTGGGGCCATAACTCGACAAGAGTGCACCAAAAGGAGTATATTGTAGCCTCAGGGTATTTGGACTATAAAATAATGAACTTATAACAAATACCACAAGAGCGCTTGTGAGCACTTTAGAATATCGTGTGTATCTAGACGAGTAATGATTATGGACAGTCGTAGGATTAATTTTGGATTTAATTGAAGACAAAATTTCAGCTTTATGGTCTGCTCATAATGCCTTATTTCATTGGTTTTCAAAAAAATCACGAAGCTTGACTGCGCTCATTGTATATATCAACTAAATGTATTCTCACACGTATATACGATCATTTCTTGTATTTGTGACAAAAAAGTTTGTGATATTTTATTTTATGTATTAGATGCATGATAAGATGATGCTATTGCTTGTAATAAAATGATGTTATTGCTTGTAATGATTAAGAAAAAACATACATATTGCGTGTATGATGTATATGTTATAATCATAATTAATTGATCGTAATACTTATTATTAGTGATTATCTTATGAAGATTTTACGTACAATACACTTCTTTTATCTAAGAGATTATTTGTGCAGTATATCAAAAAATCTAATACTTATGATGATTTTTATTTGTTTTCAATTTTATTAATTAACATGATTACATATTCTGACTTCGAGCAAGTAGATATAAGAATTGGAACAATCTTGACTGCTGAAGTATTTTCTGAAGCTCGTAAGCCTGCCTATAAACTCACCATTGATTTTGGTCCAGAGATCGGTATCAAGAAGTCATCTGCTCAGATCACGGTACATTATAGTTGTGAAGAGCTGATTGGTAGACAGATCATCGCAGTCGTCAACTTCCCAGCCAAGCAGATTGGTTCATGGATGTCAGAAGTACTAGTCTTATGAGTACCAGACGAGACAGGAGCCGTGATCTTACTCGCGCCCGATAAGAGAAGCATAAACTGAGTCCGCATATTTTAAACTATTATTATATACCAATGCACATACCTCAAGAACAAGATGATATGCTACGGGAACAATTTATTGATGAAACAATAGAGTCTGGATGTGTCTATATGCTCGTAGATGCAGGTACAAATTATGTAGCATTGACTCCGGAGTGATCATGAGACGACAAACCTGTATATTTTGCTTTTTCCAATAAGAAGTTGGCTGAATTAGCAATTGCCCATGGTTTTGAGGATTGCGGTATTGTAAGTCTCGAACATAGTCATTTCTTACAATTTCTTGCTGAATTGCATCACGATGATATGGGTATTATGCTTAATCCTCATGCACCAGATATGATGGGCGAAGAGTATGATGCTTGAGACGTATATAATGAACTCTGAGAGGAATGGTGATTGTTTGATGAGTAATAACATATTACTAATTCATATTTTATTTAGAATACTATATATTACAACAATGGCTCTTACATCTATGAATCAGGATATTTCAGAATGGTATAATGAATTAATACAGCAGGCTGACTTGGCTCAACATAGTGCTGTGCGTGGATGTATGGTGATTAAGCCGTATGGATATGCAATGCGAGAAAATATGCAAAAAGTAATTGATGCAATGTTTAAGCGTACTGGTATTGCTGGCAAAAAACATCAAAATGCGTATTTTCCACTTCTTATACCTAAATCATTTTTTACCAAGGAAGCAAAACATGTAGAGTGATTTGCGACAGAAGCTGCAGTAGTAACACACTACAGACTTAAGAAAAATGATTCTACCAATACAATCGAAGTAGATCCAGAAGCAAAGCTTGAAGAAGAGTTAATCATCAGACCAACCTCAGAGACAATTATTTGGAATACTTTCAAAGACTGGATTCAGTCATATCGTGATCTCCCTCTTCTCGTCAATCAGTGGGCGAATGTGATGAGATGGGAGATGCGTACAAGACCATTTTTGCGTACTGCAGAGTTTTTACGACAAGAGTGACATACGGCTCATGCCACTGAGACAGAGGCAATTGTAGAGACCGAGCAGATGTGGAACGTATATCAAGATTTCTTCATTAACTTTATGGCAGTAAGTGGTGTTATGTGACGCAAGACAGAGAGTGAAAAATTTGCTGGAGCGGAGACTACTTATACAATTGAACACATGATGCCTGATGGTAAAGCTCTTCAGAGTTGTACTAGTCACTATTTAGGTCAGAACTTTGGTAAAGCATTTGATGTACAGTTTGTTAATCAAAATAATGAGCGTGAATATGCATATGCAACATCATGGGGCATTTCGACTCGTGCACTCGGTGGTATGTTTATGGCTCATGGTGATGATAAATGACTAATCGTGCCTCCAGCACTGGCCCCGGTTCATATTGTAGTGGTTCCTATAGCCAAAAACGAAGAAGCCATGACTTCGCTGATTTCATATCTTCAGACGTCGCTGAGTCAGATAGAGTCAAGTTATTTAAGTATTGAGAGTCAGTTCCTTGGAACTCATCAAATACCACTACAAATTAAAATTGATGACGATCTCAATAAAACAAATGGATGGAAGTATAATCAATATGAGCTTCAGTGAGTACCACTTCGTATTGCAGTATGATCAAGGGATATGGAACAATGAGTTGTAGAGGTATATCGTAGGGACACAGGAGAGAAACAATTAATTGTAATTGCTGATCTTGCGAATTATATAACTACAACTCTACAAAATATTCAATCCAATCTTTTGAGAAGAAATATTGCTTTGAGGGAAAATAATACAGTCATTGTGAATACTCGAGATGAGTTCGTGGCTGCGATTGAAGATGGTAAATTTGTGATGGCACACTGGGACGGTACACCAGAGACCGAAGATAAAATCAAAGAACTCACCAAGGCTACCAGTAGATGTATCCCTGCTGATAGCCCACTAGAGGATGGTATCTGTGTTCTCACTGGTAAACCTAGTCCTCGTAGAATCCTTTTTGCTAAAAACTACTAAAAAATCCCGAAAGGGATTTTTTTCTAATTACCTTTAATTATTTTTCAATCAATCTCATCCATCACATGAGGTGGGAGATTAGACTTGATCCATTCAAGGACTGCAACAATAAGACCAATATCATCGATCTGTCAGATCAATGGGATCATGTCAGGCGCAATATCAATCGGAGAAATCACATAAATCATCGTCCCAATCAAGCCATATTTGAGCAGTGAGGGAACACGATCATCAGTCAGAGTAGCTTTGATAATCTTCCAATATTTGGAGAGGATTTTGAGGAAGTTGAAGGGTTTGAGTTTGGTCATGGACTTAAAATTAATAAATTATTTTAGCATCATATTGCTTAAGTGCAGATTGTATACAACTAATCTTAGAAGGATGATTTAAGATGTCATTGTTAGAATTGCTATCAATATATGGTTGAGAATTATCATTTGAAATTATAAAATATTTATATTTCCATGCTTCTCAATTTTTCGAAGATAATTTAATATAAATATCTCATATATCTGATTCTGAAAATGATCTTCCAAATTTAGCTACCTCAATAAAATTAGATATATCTTCAATACAAACAGGTATTGTAGTATTTAGAATATTTTCATCATAGTAATAGTTTTTCTGCTCAAATTTGCGTCTTTTTTCGTTTTCCTCCCTCATAAACCAGTTTCAATACATACCAAGACCGAGTGCAATAATTGAAGCTGAAATTGTACCAATAGCTGATAGTATTTCTCGATTAATGCTTTGCTGATGATTGAAATACATGTTTGCAGATATTAAAACAATAAAATTTAAATATTATCCTGCAACCACTTCTCCGCTTCTAGTGCTGCCATACATCATGTACCTGCTGACGTCACTGCTTGGCGATAGACTTTGTCCTGTACATCTCATGCAGCAAATACTCATGGTAAAGTTACAATACCGCAAGATACTTTACCAGTAAAGTGTGCTGGATCTGCGACTTGTGTGCTGCCTGGTTTGGTAATAATATAGCCTGTCTCATCAGTTGCTACCTGTCCACCAAGAAACGCTGTGTTTGGTGTATGACCAATAGCAAAGAACAATCCCGCAGCTTCGAGGGTAGAAATCTCATCAGTTTGGTTATTGATGATATTGACGGCTGAGATTTTGTTACCATCTCCGAGGACTTCGGTCGCTTCGGTATGCCATAGAATCTCGATCTTATCATTGGCTGTGAGTTTGGCTTGCATAGCGGCACTAGCACGCATACGGTCAGATCTCACCAATACATATACCTTGGATCAAAAATGTGACATATGAATCGCTTCTTCCACCGCTACGTCTCCACCTCCGATCACGACGATTGGCTTGTTGCGGAACATCGGCAATGCGCCATCACACACCGCACATCCTGAGATGCCACGCATCCAGTATTCGCTCACACCTGGTAGGTCGAGTTTCTTGGCAGTTGCACCAGTGGCAATGATAACACTATCTGCAGTATATTCTTGTCACATTGATGATAATCTAAATGGTCTGACTGACAAGTCGACTGACTCTACGGTCTGAGTCAGGATCTGAGCTCATGAGTTGATCGACTGGGCGCGCATATCTTCCATGAGTTTGGGTCCATCGATCCCATGAGGAAAACCTGGGAAATTCTCCACTACAGTTGTAGTAGTGAGTTGTCATCCAGCAGCTACGCCTCCAGCCATAAATCACTCAAACATGAGCGGCTGTAGATTTGCTCTCGCAGCATAAATAGCCGCAGTATGTCATGCAGGTCATGATCAAATAATGATGAGTTTGTGGTGGGACATTGATTTATTGCATTATTTATTAAATATTGATTCTTTGAATCTTTTTAAGAAAAATCCTCATTTAGGAGTAAGTTTGTATATAGAATTTTCTTTATCAAGTGATAGTAAATTATATGGCACATATGTTCACTTATACTGATCATATAGTTTTTGATTACTATCCCAATTAGGATTTGAATCTATTAATTTTTCAAGTGTTTTCATAGAGCTATCAAAATCAATAGTATTACTTATTTTAGAATACTCTTCTTCCCACAGTTCCTCATCACTTTTATGTGTAGATGCTATTTCTTTACTCTTTTTTGCTAGCTCTAGTTCTTGATCTTTTTGTTCAAGTAGCAATTGAGTCTGTCTTAGACTTTCCTCAAACTCTTTATTATTTAGTTTCTGTATTTCAATATCATCTTCCTTGAGGATTTTATCTAATTCATTTTGCTTAATCTTATTTGTATTTGCATGCTTTCTAAATCGTAACTCAAGCCTATTAAATACAAAGAAAAATAATGCAACCGAAACTAATGGTCATATTAGTGTGTGCCATATTCAACTTTCTCGATTAAATGTATACTGAAAGAAGTTGAAGGAGAAAACTTGGTCTCGATTAATTTTATAAATGGATTTTAAATATTCTCCTTTTAGCATTGATTTTTCCTGAAGAATTTCTGCTGAGCTTTCAAATAATAATATATAGAGAAAATTCCGATTCCATAAACACCATGAAACAATAAATGTTTTATATAGCGGACTGGTTCGTCTGTCTCATAATAATTCTTTGAATCGATCAGATGGATTGCTCATGTAACGGAATATAAATAATAACTAATAATAATTTTGTAAGTATTTTATATTCATTTACCAATCAATTACATCCCAGCTACTGCTCCAGCTCATACCTGAGCAGATGATGCTTTGATCGCATCATTGATCGCAGTCCAGATACCTTGTGCGTCAGCACCTCTGATCATACGAAACTCGACTCAGTCTTTGAAGACTTTGATCGTAGGCATCGCAGTGATACCCTGTGTCATGGAGAGTTGTTGTTCTTGATCGACATCGACTTTATAGAAAGTTGCTTGACCAGCTACCTTGGTAGACATCTCTTCGAGATATGGCGCAAGCATCTTACATGGCCCACACCATTCTGCAAAGAAGTCGACAACGACAACACCAGATGCGATAGCTTGAGAAAATTGTGAATTTGTAAGTGTTTTCATAATATTAGTTTATAAGGTGATAAAGTTTTTAAAGTTCATAAAGTTATGATTTGTATGTTGTATATTTACTTTCTCTTCGGGATTGGGCAGGCTCATCATGGACAAGCAGGCTTGTGTTCTGGATCAGATATCCATCAGGCGTGGACTAGTCACCAATAGATTTTACAACCGACACAGAGTCAGACAGCAGACTCTAGCCACATAAATAACAGACATGTACCGCAGATCGACAATAATACATATGACGGAGCATGAAAGACGAAGACCGCCAGCATCATCAGTGTCGCCATAAATAGTCCCAATCCTCGAGCAAAACGCTTCTGGATCGCTCAGACATATTCGGGCCTCTGACTAGAAGTAAGTATCTTGCCGATCCGTGCTATAGGACTCAGACGTGGTGCAAATACTGTAGCAACCAAGAAGTGTAGCCAAAATAGTGGCACTACAATCTGCATGATACTGCGGTCCTGAGTGAAGATAGTATATCGCATCGTGCTAAATCATACAGCAAACAATAGTCCTGCACTCGCACGGATCGCTCTTTCATCCAGGACCGGATATGGTGCAGGAGTTCAGTGAATTTCAAGATTTGGGATAATAGGTGCGTAGTTCATATTAGTTAGAAAGTTAGAAAGTTAATAAGGTTTATAAAGTTTAGATATTGTTTCGAAATGCTATATAGTTCTGTATGAAATAATTGTGATTTCTACCTTCTCAGGTATGTGTTATTATTATGAGATTTTTATTTTTGTGAATTTACCATATCTTCAGAACAATCTTCTGATCATCTTACACGTCTTCTGATTTGCAGCAGATTCTCAATACTGATCCATCTATCAGTGCTTGTGTGACTTTGCGGCGAGCAGATGCGTAGATACCAGCATAGACTGTCTTGGAGACTCACATCTTGAGACAGGCTTGATCCATCGTCAGATCATCCAGATCCTGGTAGACAAGCGACTGGATCTCATCTGGCTCAAGGAGTACTTTGTCAAGCTGCTCGAGTTGGTCACAAGTCATCCCTACGGGAGCCATACAATGGCATTTCATTCCTGGGATATCGAGTTCGATGGTTCTACATTTTTTGGTTCTTCACATGAGATTTTGATATAATTAAATAGAACATGTTCTGATATAAGAATATGTTTGATGATTGCAAGAGATTTTTTGGGATATATTCTCTAAAAACGGTAAGCGGACGTAAAAAATTCCGTCCTTACTCGACTCCCATCCCCCACATCGCAGCAAAACTCGCCTGCATCATCGCAGCAATCGGAGAATTTTCAATAATCGTGGTGGTAATATAGATCCCCTCATAACTATGTAATGCCACCTTATTGCCCCAAATACTCATTGCTCCACGTCGCTGCTCCTGACCAGTCAAGTATTTGATTACTAGTTTGCTATGTTTTGCTTTGTGAGTAAAACTAAAATGCTCATACCCCATCGGGATAATGAGAGAAATCTGACTTGGGTGTCAGACGGCCTTGTCCAGAAATTTGTTGTCTATTAGGTCGTCGAAGTGCCAGCTATCAGAGATGATCTGAATCTCAGCTTTATCATCCAGCATCTCCTTACCAACCAGTGCGATACCTTCTTGTCACTTATAAAATCTGATCTGAGGGAGGTAGGTACTCGATAGCTGCACATCACGTAATAGTGACATGGTCTGATCGACAGTAGACTGCAGCTGAGTTAATTCTGAGCGCTTGATCTCTACGAGCGACTGGAGTGCATCGATCTGCTTAGGATAGACCAAGCGACGCTGGCCACTACGAGTCTCGAGAAATAATCCCTTATCCACCAGGCGACCTACGATATCATGTACCGTCACACGGTTGAGTCCTGACTCATCGGCAAGCTGGACGACAGTACTCGCTCCCATCTCGAGTCACAGGAGATATATGGCGCAGTCAGACTCTCCTAGTCATAGCTCACAGAGGAGTTTTGTGAGTTTTTGTTGTGTCTGTAATTCCATGTCGGATAGTTTTCTACATAAATTTTATATTTTATTATAGTCTTATACTAGTATCTTTGCAAGTAGAAAATATCAGTGTCGGATAATTGTCTTATTGACTTGATTGTATATAATTGATATATTGTTAATACTTTATAACTTTATAGACTTTGACTCCCATGTCCAATCTCCAACACCGACAATCCAAAATCCAAGAAAAAAGAAAGCAAACTCCATTTAGAGAATTTGTGATGGAAATTGGGAGTCACTTCCCAGTCAATCTATACAGAAATCAGGGAATGATTAGTAAATATCCCGAAACAGACAGAGTGAAGAATATTATCTTAGCAAAAAATAGAGATAGATATGATTTAGTTAGCCAAGAATATACGGGCAACTTCCATAACGACATCTGTCTATTATTGAAAAACTCATATCTCGATAATATAAATCTCTATGGAAACAATGAAAATTGTGACTATGCAGAAGCAGTGTATGGTGCTAAAAACTGATATTTGAGTTTTTCATTTGGCGATAATGCTGAAAATATCATGTATAGCTGTTTTGTACGAACAAATGTGACTAATATATTTGATAGTTTTTATGTTGAAAAAGACTCAAGCAATATCTATCGTTCATACTTTATCCAAAGCAGTTTCAATATCTTTTACTCAAAATATATCACATCTTGCAACAATATCTGGCTTTCTACAAACTTAACATGATGCTCTGAATGTATTTGATGTAATAATCTTGAAAACCAATCATATTGTATCAATAATCAACAGTATTCAAAGGATGAATATATCATTAAAAAACAAAAAATCCTCAGCAGAAAATGAGATTTTGAACTAAATTATCTCAGTCTATGATCAGCCATTAATAAAAATACAGAAAATTGCGCATGAGTTGCAATTTATCAGTGTAATAATATTGAAAACTGATACCTCGTAAGAGATATGAACGACAGCAGAAATATCGTTTGTGGAACTGGATGATATACATCATCATCTCATATCTATGATGGATTAGATGTTGGACTAGATACGCACCATATGTATGCTACTGGGATGGCATGAACAAACTCGGAACATCTCTATTGCTGCTCTGGTATAACAAAGTGTTCAAATCTATTTTACTGCTATCATCTTGAATCTTGCTCCTTCTGCCTCGGCTGTATCTGACTCAAAAATAAATCCTACTGCATCCTCAACAAACAATATACCAAAGAAGAATGGTATGAAAAAGTAGATGAGATCTTTGCCCAGATGGAAGTAGATGGAACACTTGGTCAGTTCTTCCCTGCAAGTATGAATCCTTTCTACTTCAATGATACTGCTGCTTGCTTGATAGATCCAAGTTTTACTAAAGAAGAAGTTACTGCAAAATGATATCTCTGGAGAGATGAGCCAATTAAAGTAGATATTCCTGAGGGAGCACAGACTGTGAAAGTTGATGAGTTGGATCAGTTTGAGTGATGGAAAACCCTCACCCCGGCCCTCTCCCAAGAGGAGAGGGAGCGAACAATTGACGAATCAATCTGCAAAAAAGTAATTTTAGATCAAGAATGAAATGCCTATCGTATTATCCCGATGGAGTTAGAATTTTTGAGAAAACATGGTCTACCTCTACCGAGAAAGCACTGGCTAGAACGCATGAAAGAAAACTTTAGAATTAACTAGGGTGTAGCATGGGAGTGCTTGTGTTATAGCTTATGGGTGTTTAAGATTTGCATCTTTTCTTGCAACTAGCTATAATATATGTATGACTAGAACCATGAAATCCTACCTTCTCAAGGTGTATCACAACTATAACAAAGGCAAAGCAAGTGTTGCTCAGTTTTTGCATGATATCTCCAAGACGATGGAGGATCAGAAGATGATTATATGACTCAACTACAGCAAAGGAGAATACTACTACTCTCTTGATACGGCAGATGCGAGTTATCCAAGTTTTGAGTCTCAGTTTTATACGACATTTGATAATTTTCAGATTGTAACAGACACGAAAGGTGTATGGGATTATGATATGTCCAAGACTGTGATTGATGAGCTTAAGCTAGAAAATAGTTGGTTCTTTCCGTTTAAGATGGATAATGATGATGATACTGACTTTATCTTCAATATTTTACGTAGTTTTGAAAACTTAGATCTGACTCAAGACAAGTTTGGTTTTTTCATTATGATGGAAGCTACATCGACCAATAGCTTCTCTCATTACTTCCGCTCATGGTGGAGCTTCTTGTGGTTCAAGGTTAAACTCAATCTTCAGTTCTATAAATATATGTTTAGCATCAAGACCAAGAAATGATGGAAAGATGAGTGATATAAATACTATAATAAGAAAATCCAAGGACAACTTTTCCGTACGAGAATCTTTATGGTATGTCAGGCACATACTAAGTCTTCTGCCAAGGCAAAACTTGCTGCAATTGAAAATAACTTCCAAGCATTTGAAGAATATCCACTTAATCAGTTTGAACTCAATATTGACTCAGGTATCAAGACCATAGCAGAGCTCAAAAATCAGTCAATATCAAACTGATATCTCATGACGCCACAAGAGTTGAGTCAGTTTTTCCAATTTCCCAAAAATCCAAAGAATGAGACAAGTTTGCTCAAGGTAACAAGTAAAAAGTTATCGCTACCGATCGGTATACCAACGTTTGAGTATGAGAAGCTAAAAAATGGTGAAATCATGGCCAAAGAATCGCCTAGAGAAATCAATATCCTTGGTACCAGTGACTACCGTAGTACGACAGTGCCGGTAGGTATGTATGATGAGGATAGACTTAGACATATGTATATTATTGGTAAGACTGGTACTGGTAAGTCCAAGTTTATGCTATCGCTGATGGTAGATGATATCCTCAAGGGTAAGGGTATGGCGATCATTGATCCTCATGGAGATGCAATTGAAGAGCTTCTTCAGTTTGTACCAGAATCTCGCAAACAAGATGTGATTATTTTTGATCCAATGGATGAAAAATTTCCATTTTGTCTCAATCCGCTGGATGTGTCAGAGACTGACTCGAAGCAAGTTTTGGCTAAGTGATTTATTGATATTTTCAAAAAGTTCTTCGGAGCAAACTGGAATAGTATGCTCGAGCATGTGTTGCGTATGATTTTCTTAGCGTTGCTTGATAAGCCTGGCTCGACGATGTTCGACATCATCCGTGCACTGACTGATAAGGACTTCCGTTATACCATGATTGAGAGTATCAACGACGACGTAGTCAGAAACTTCTGGACCAATGAGTTTGCATGATGGAGTCAGCAGTTCAATACGCAAGCGATTATGCCAATATTGAATAAAGTCTGACAGCTTCTGAGTATTGATGCGCTCAAGAATATCTTTGCGAGTAAGGAGAATAAGCTTGATTTTCGTGAGGCGATGGATAGTAGTAAAATTGTATTTATCAAGCTCAGTAAGGGTAAACTCCAAGAAGAGATTATGTGATTCTTGGGTGCAATGTTTGTGACCAAGATCTATCAGACTGCAATGGGTAGACAGTGACTTGAAAAGGAGCAACGTATTCCATTTTTCTTGTATGTAGATGAGTTTCAGAACTTTGCTACTGAGACATTCAATGAAATCTTGTCAGAAGCAAGAAAATACTGACTTGGTATGATGGTAGCTCATCAGTATATCAATCAGATTCCAGGAGAAATCTCTAAGGCGTTATTTGGTAATGTGTGATCATTATTTTCGTTTCGTATCTCCAGTGATGATGCTAAATTTATGGCAAATCATTTTGATCCATTTCTTGATGCATATGACCTTGCAAACCTCAATATGCGTGAATGTTATGCTAAGATTCAGGTAAAGTGACAGGTCAAAGATCCCTTTTCGATGAAGACTCGCTATACACCAGATACCAAAGTAAGTAGACAATATATTGAAGAATTGTATACAATCTCAAGAGCAAGATACAGTAGGTCACTGGAAGAAGCCAAGAAGATTATTGAAGTAGAGCAAGCTGATGTCGTACATGCGATTGATGAAGGATTTGGAGAGCCACTAATTTAGTAGTATGATGTGTTGAGCTTGAGAATAGTGGAGTAATGAGTATGATGGATTGTATATATTGAGTGTTGTCGGTATT
>Ga0075154_10000724_pt1 | contig 26510 bp, 18 predicted proteins | sample JI71714BDNA_FD_70965 | JGI IMG/M metagenome (GOLD analysis project Ga0075154, IMG submission 70965) | Wastewater effluent complex algal communities from Wisconsin, to seasonally profile nutrient transformation and Carbon sequestration -... | ecosystem: Engineered > WWTP > Effluent > Algae...
AACGCCAATCCGAGACCGTTTGTCTGGCGCAAGAGCGCCGACACGATCATCGAAGCTGTCGGTCGAGCCGCTGGAAAGCTGCTGGATTTGTGATGGTTACTTTTGGGACACCACACTAGCCGGGGGCAGCCACTGCCAGTTCTCCGACGGCAGCTTCACCTGCTCGATCGGCGAGGCCAGTTGCACCGCCACGATCAGCGCCGCCAGCCAGCAGGCGCAGGTGCTGGCGACCTTGAAGCCGTGGCTGTTCGGGTTGGTGTCGGCCGGCGGTGACGCGTTGCTTGGCGATGGCTTCGAGTCCGCGGGTGGCCGCGGGGCGCGCCCGCAGCGCTGAGCTGCATCGGGCCGACCGCAGCGCCGGATCCGCCGGATCGAGCAATCGGTGGGCGCTGCCCTACAACCAGCGAGCCAGCCCGATGCTGGCGGTCACGGCAATCGGCTGACCCTGGCCAGAAAAGGTCGGTCGGCGATCTCGGTCCTCAGCGCTGCGATGCAGCAACGGTAAAGACTCTGCTCTAGTTTCGCGGGCCTACGCTCCGGGCCGGACGCAAACCACGCGCCCTTGAGCACCCTGAACCGGTAGCGAAAATCGCCCGGTCGGGGTTGCCGACGTCAGCCCCAATCCATCTCCGTGGCACGCAGGAGCAAGCAATGGCCTTTCTGACCGCACAGGAACTCGAACACGACTGGCGCACCAACCCCCGTTGGGCCGGCATCACCCGTCCGTACAGCGCGGCGGACGTCGTACGTCTTCGTGGCACGGTTCCCGTCGAGCACACCATTGCCAAGCGCGGTGCCGAGAAGCTCTGGAATCTGATCAACACCCAGCCCTTCGTCAATGCGCTGGGTGCGCTGACCGGCAACATGGCGATGCAGCAGGTCAAGGCGGGTCTGCAGGCGATCTACCTGTCCGGCTGGCAGGTTGCCGCCGACGCCAACACCGCCGGTGCGATGTACCCGGACCAGTCGCTGTATCCGGTCGACTCGGTGCCGACCGTGGTCCGCCGCATCAACAACGCGCTGCTGCGCGCCGACCAGCTGCACCACGCCGAGGGCAAGGGCAACATCGACTGGATGGCGCCGATCGTCGCCGACGCCGAAGCCGGCTTCGGTGGCGTGCTGAACGCCTTCGAGCTGATGAAGCACATGATCGAGGCCGGCGCCTCGGGCGTGCATTGGGAAGACCAGCTGGCCTCGGCCAAGAAGTGCGGCCACATGGGTGGGAAGGTGCTGGTGCCGACCCAGGAAGCCGTGCAGAAGTTGGTTGCCGCGCGCCTCGCCGCCGACACCATGGGCGTGCCGAGCCTCATTGTCGCCCGCACCGACGCGCTGGCCGCCGACCTGCTGACCTCCGACATCGACCCGAATGACAAGCCCTTCCTGACCGGCGAGCGCACGCCGGAGGGCTTCTACATGACCAAGATGGGTCCGGAGCAGGCGATCAGCCGCGGTCTGGCCTATGCGCCGTACGCCGATCTGATCTGGTGCGAAACCGGACAGCCGGATCTGGCCTTCGCCAAGCAGTTCGCCGAAGCGATCCACGCCAAGTTCCCGGGCAAGCTGCTTTCTTACAACTGCTCGCCCAGCTTCAACTGGAAGAAGTACCTCGACGACGCCACGATCGCGAAATTCCAGCGCGAACTCGGCGCGATGGGCTACAAGTTCCAGTTCATCACGCTGGCCGGCTTCCACGCCCTGAACTACTCGATGTTCCAGCTGGCGCGCGGTTACAAGGACCGCCAGATGAGCGCCTACGTCGAACTGCAGGAAGCCGAGTTCGGCGCCGAGAAGGACGGTTACACCGCCACCAAGCACCAGCGCGAAGTCGGTACCGGCTACTTCGACCAGGTGACCCAGACGATCATGGGCGCCAACGCCTCGGTCGTGGCGCTGAAGGGCTCGACCGAAGCCGAACAGTTCCACCACTGACGTCGCTGCGGCACGGGCTCCCTCCAAGCCCACCGCTGTGACTTAGGCCGCCGGGCCGCGAAGCCCGGCGGCTTTTTTGTGGGCGAAATCCGCAGATTCGGTCCGTCACCGGAGGCCGCACGTTGACCGTGCAGGCCGATCCGGCGCGCTCCCGAGGTGCGGGAGCGTGGACGTCGCGCTAGCGGACGCCCTCGCTCGACTCAGCCTTTCAAGCCTTTCAAACCTTTTTCAATCACGCCGTTTCAAAGCGCGTCCTTGATGTCCTTCTTGGCGCTTGAAATCGTGTCCTTGATGTCTTCCTTGGCGTCGCCATAGGCTGACTGAGCCTGGCCGGTGGCATTCTGCAGCTTGCCTTTGTTCTCCATGGTCTTGTCGCCAACGATGCGGCCGGCAATTTCCTTGACCTTGCCTTTGGCTTCCTTGACCCGACCCTTGACCTGATCCTTGTTCATGACGTGCTCCGTAGTGATTGGGGGAACCTGCCGGCGCGACTTGGCTCCAGCGCCGCCAGTCGGATGAGAGTACGGATGACCGGCTTTCAGCGTCTGTGCGCGAGCACACCCGAGCAGTTTCGAGGAGCTGCCAGAAGTTGATGACGCGCGTGGCGTTGAATAACGGAACGACTTTCGCGTCGCGACCGCCCGATCCGAGGGCTCCTGGCCGCTGAAAACCACGTTCTTGTTGGACGTTGCATCCACGCCCCTCTCTCTGGTGTGGCAGCGCACCGACCGCGGGCGTGGCACCTGGTACGGTTCCGGCTGAGCATCTCCATCCAGTCGGCCCGCCCATCCGCGGGCGGCAGGATCAAGGCGGAGCCCACCATGCGGGCTCGCCGGAAATCGCCGGTCAGTTCAATGCAAATCCACTCACCACCCCTTGGAGAATGATCATGCTCAAACAATTGCGCACGCTTGCACTGGCCTCGGCCATTGCCCTGACGCTGGTTTCCGTCAGTGGTTCGGCACTTGCCGCGACCGCTCAGGAAATCACCAACGCCCGTCAGGAAAGCCAGATTTCAACCAGCTACGCGCTGAGCCCCTATCTGCGCGCCCATGACATCATGGTCACCGTCGACAATGGCACGGCAACGCTGACCGGCAAAGTCGACGAAGACGTCAACAAGGACCTCGCCCAGCAGATTGCGCTCGGCGTCCGCGGCATCCAGAAAGTCGACAACCGACTGGTGGTGATGGGCGATTACACGCATCCCGCGCGAGGCAAGGATCGCAATTTCGGCGATATGATCGACGATGCCAACATTACTGCGGCGATCAAGAACAAGTTGCTGTGGAGCCAGTACACCAGCGCGCTGACCACAGACGTCGATACCAAGTGGGGTCGCGTCCAGCTGAAGGGTACGGCCAGCACCCCTGCCGCCAAGGCCTACGCCGGTACGCTTGCGCGCAACACGCGTGGCGTGCGGTCGGTCGACAACCAGCTGGTGGTCGATCTGACATCGTCGAAAGTCGAAACCAGCACCGCCCAGGACGCTTCCGACAGCTGGATCACGACCAAGATCAAGGCCAGCTACATGTATTCCGACCGTGTCGATGGCTCCGATATTGAAGTGCAGACCAAGGACGGCCACGTCTTGCTGCGCGGCAAGGTCAACAGCGGTGAAGAACACGCCCTCGCGATCCAGCTCGCGGAGAATGTGCGCGGCGTCAAGGATGTCAGTGCCAGCGGATTCACGCACGGCAATTGAGTTTCATGACCGATATCCGCAACCTGCGTCCGGAAGCTGCACCGGCGCAGGCACAAAGCGCGGCACACACCGGCGAGAATGCTGCTGCCGTCCACGCCTTTTACGAGCGGGAGGAACGCCTGCGCAGCGCCCCGCAGCGACATGCCGAAAGCCTCGGCGGGCTCATTGGTCGACCTGCATTCCTGCTGATCAGCCTGCTGTTTGTCGTCGCGTGGATCGGCATCAACCTGGCACTGGCTGCCGTCCAGCTTGAACCGTTTGACGTCCCGCCGTATCACTGGCTTCAGGGGGTTATTGGACTTGCGGCACTCCTGATCACCACGGTAGTCGTGATCAAGCAGGATCGCATGGACAAGCTGGACGTCCAGCGCGCGCATCTCGAACTGAAGGTGACGCTGATGATCGAACAGAAGACCGCCAAACTGATCGATCTGATCGAAGAACTGCGGCGCGATTTGCCCAACGTCAAGAATCGCCATGACTCGGGCGCAATCGCCATGCAACATGCGCTCAGCGCACAGGATATCCGGACGACGCTGGACACGAAACTACCCGCATCCGACACCTCAGATGCGCAGCCGATAATCACCCTGCCATGAATCACGGACAATGCGGTCGGCCGGCGTCGCGATTGCGTTTCGGCGGTCGAGACGCCCGGCTCCGCCCGCATATGCTGGTGATACCGGCGGGGCCGGCGTTGGAAACAACCGCATTTCCGGAGATGCCGTGATCAAGAAATCGAGCAGGCAGCACACCGTCTCGGCCAATAATCCCTGCCCTTTCCTGCGGGCGCTGGTGGCGGCGGGCCAATTGGCCGATGACCGGGAACCACTGGCGAAGGTCGCCGCCGTCGTGGCGACCGCGGCCCGTGCGGGGGACGGTCAGCCGGTGCTGCCGCGGGCGGCGATCTACGCCATTGCCTCGGTGGCGAACGGACTGGGTCCGCTGTCGCTGGTCGATACCCAGCTGCACGGCCTGCGCTTGAACGCACTCCGCGGCGGGCCGTTCGACAAGAAGGGCGCGGGTTCGCGGATCCTAAGCGCCCGGGGCGCCGTCGACGCCCGGGAAGTGGCGAGGCTGCGGGGCTTTGCCACGGAACAGCGCCACGCCGACGGATCGTCGGAGCCTGGCTTCGGAGCGGCCGAGCTGCGCGCCTACATGGACGCCAATGCCGCGCGCGCCGCAGGGCACCGGCGGCTGATCGATCGCACGCTGATGGACGGCGAGTGGCCGGTCCTGCTGAAGGTGATGGGCAAGGACGGGCCGGGCGGCCGGTATCTGTGCCTGCAGGACGTCATCGACCTGTTCCGGAAACGCAGCCTCCCGCAGCGCATGCGCCAGCGTCTGACGGCCAGCGGCCAGCCGCCGCGCTGAAGTCCCTGCCGCCGGCTGGCGCCGCCGCAGGCCGCGGCCAGCGCCGACCGTCGCTCAGGTGATGACCGTTGGCCGATCCCGTCCGCTGCGGGCGCGCAGGCCGGTCAGCGCTTCGGCCGCGTCGATCAGCGGCTGCAGCGCGGACTACCCGGGCTGCCCCAACGTGCCGCCAATGCGATCACAAGAAGTACAAGAAATTCATTGCGCAACAAAACCTTTGCGCAATAAACTCATTGCATGGCGCAAGCGTCGCATGAGGGCGAAGAGACATGGACAACATCGCGGGTCCACCGGTCGACGGAGAAAACTTCTTCGGTCGTCAAGCGGAGATCGAGCGCTTCACCGAACTGCTGCAGGCGCACGATGTGCTGCTGTTGGGCCCTCGGCGGATCGGCAAGACCTCCATCGCCCGCGCCGTCCAGAAAGCGCTGCCTGGGCGTGATTGGCTGAGCATCGAAGTCAATGCAGCCAGCTGCCAGGATGAGCTGGATTTCGTGCGCAAGCTGGTTCGCGCGATCAAGGACAGCGCGAGCACGACGATCGCCACCCTCTACGGTGGATTGGGCGACTGGGCGTCGCGACTGCTTGGACGCGTTGAAACGGTCGGCGTCCAGGGCGTGGAGTTCAAGTTGACAGCAATGTCTGCGGAGGACTGGACCCAGGCTGCGAACCACGCGCTCAAACACATCGCTGGCACCAAGCAACGCTGGCTGATCTATGTCGATGAGCTGCCGATCTTCCTCTACGCCCTGATCAAGAACGATCCCGCGCAGGGCGTGCCGCGGGTGCGACGTTTCCTCGACTGGTTCCGCAACGATGTGCGGCAGCAGCCACAGGTCCGGGACATCCGCTGGCTGTTGACCGGCTCGGTCGGCCTGGACAGCCCGGCGCAGCGCCACGGCATGGCCGACACGATCAACAGCCTGAGCCACCAGGTGCTCAAGCCGTTCTCCGAGCCCGAGGCTGCCGCCATGCTGAGCAAACTGGCGGCGGGCTATCAGCTCCCGCTATCCGACGCACAAATTCGGAGCCTGATCCAGGCGGTCGGCTGGCCGCAGCCCTACTACCTGCAGCGCCTGTTCGCCTCGCTACGTCGAGAGCGGGCGGAGCACTCGGCCTCATCGATCGAGCAACAGATCGGGGCGGCGATCGAACTGCTGGTCCAGCCGGGCGAGGACAACGACTTCCACCACTGGGAGCAGCGACTGCAGATCCAACTCGGCGATGCCGATGCAGCGCACGCCACGGCCCTGCTCACCCAGGCAGCAGCGACCACCGACGGCGCTCACGCCGAAAAGCTGTTTGCAGCACTGCAGGCGCGAATGGCCGACGCCAGTGCAGATCAGCAGCGACGCAAGTTCGCCGAGCTGCGCGACATTCTGCTGCGTGATGGCTATTGGTACTTAAAGGACGACGCCACGGCTCGCCGCTACGCCTTCCACCTGGAACCGCTGCGGCGCTGGTGGTGGCGGCGGAACGAGCTATGAGCCCGATCTCGGCGCGGCCCGCGTCGCTGCGGGCCTACAACCCGGACTGGCTCAGCGATGACGATCTGCTCAGCGGCTTCATCGCCCGCAAGCCGCTGTTCGAGTTCTTGCGCGACGAATTGCGTCGCGTGCCGCGATCCGGGACCGTCCAGGCCAGACTGCTGATCGGCGTGCGTGGCGCGGGGAAGACCACGCTGCTGAAACGCCTCGCTGTCGCCATCCGCCGGGAGGCCGAGTTGGCCGATCACCTGATCGCCCTGTCTTTTCCCGAGGAGCTGTATCAGGTCAAAGGACTGGCCGACCTGTGGTGGGCTGCCTGCGAGGCGCTGGCGGATGAGTTGATGACGGCAGGCCAGCCAGGCACCGCCCGCACCTTGCTCCGCCACGTCGATGAGCGGCCCCTGCCGCGGGCCGGCGACGATCCCCACGATGACCGCGGGCTCCGGCTCTTGCTGCGCACTTGCCAGGAGTTGGGCCGCCGACCGGTGCTGCTGCTCGACAACTTCGACTTGTTGCTGGACCGCATCGACAAGGACGGCCGCAAGACCGTCAACCCGCAGTCGCGGGCGTACTGGGTATTGCGCGAGGTGCTGTCGAGCCCTGACGCGCCGGTGCTGATTGGTGGCTCCGCCCGTTTGAGTGAGCCGCTGGTGGGCTATGACAAGGCCTTCTTCGACTTCTTCATCCCGCACCGCCTCGGCAAGCTCAGCCTGGAAGAAGTGCTGGAGGTCTTTGACCATCTGGCCCGACATCATGGTGATGAGGCCCTGCGCGAGCGCTTGCGCCAGCGCCGTGGCCGGGTCAGCGCACTGTATGAAATGACCGGCGGCAATCCGCGCGCGCTGATGCTGATCTTCGATCTGCTGCGACAAGGGCCCGGCAGCCGCGCCGTCGACGACTTCGAGCGCCTGCTGGACCTGACCACCCCGTACTACAAGGCACGCTTCGAGGACCTGCCGGAGCAGGCTCAGGTCGTGATGCATGCGCTGGCGATGATTCGGCGCGAGTCCCTGAAGCAGGCGCGCTTTGGCCACACCGCAGCGACCATCGCCCGTCGCGCCGGGCTGGAAACCCGCATCGTCTCCGCCCAGCTGGACGTGCTGATCCGCGCGGGCGTGGTGGAAAAGGACGACGCAAGCAAAGGGCGCGTGCAGTACCGCATTGCCGAGCAGCTGTTTCGCCTGTGGCTGCAGATGCGCAGTTCGCGGCGGATTCGTCATCAAGTCGTGGGGCTGACCGAATACCTCGAAGCCCTGTTCGATCGCTCGGAGCTTGAGCGCGTCCATCAGGAATCACTGGCGAATCGCGGCAGCGAGTTGGCGCGGGCACGAATCGCCTACGCGGTCGGCGAATTGCAAGTGACGGATCCGGATCGACACTACTTCCAGTCGCATGCGGCTGAAGCCGTCAGCGATGGCCACGGCCTCGATCTGCCGCAGCTGTTTGCAGATGGGGACCTGCCAGCCGATCTGCAGCAGCTGGCGGGCTGTCGACAGCGGCTGAAGGCCTGCGAGGCGCGTCTGCGCACCTTGCGCGCCGATGCCCCGGCGCTGATCTCGGCCTTGCTGGGGAGCCTGGGGTTGAGCTTGGCCGAGAAATGCGCGGCGGTGGAGCAGCTGGCCGATTCAGATCGTGCGCCCGAGGAGTTGGCGCGCCTGAGTCCATTGCTGGAAGCCGAGCGACGCCAACTGCTGCGCGAGGAGTTGTCAGACGAAGACCTGCCCTTGCTGTACCGCGAGCGCGCGGCCGGCCGATTGCAGCTGATGGAGCTGTCGCCGCAATCGAAGGAACTGGCGGCATCGGCCGCGATTCGGGGCTTGGTCTGGAAGCTGCTTGCGGCGCTGCGCATCCCCATGCCGACGGAGGACATCGCGTCCGGGTGGGTGCGCTGGGGTCAGCAGCATTTCAGTTCGGCCGGCAGTCGCGCATGGGCCGGCATCGCCCGTGCCTGCCGGCGCGCGGGGCATTTGGGTGAGGCGTTTCAGGCGGCCCTGCGGCTCGCCTTCGAAGGTGAGGTGAGCGGGCGTGCGTGGATGGAGCGCGGCGTGTTGTGTGTGCGCCAGAAGGATCTGGTCGCTGCCGAGGCCGCCTTTCGCCGCGCCATCGAGCTCGACCCGGCTGACGCTTGGCCTTGGCACAACCTCGGCTGGCTGCTCGGCAAGGATCCTCAGCGACACGCCGAAGCCGAGGCCGCCTTTCGCCGCGCCATCGAGCTCGACCCGGTTGACGCTTGGCCTTGGAACAACATCGGCACCCTGCTCGGCGAGGACCCCCAGCGTCACGCCGAGGCCGAGGCGGCCTTTCGCCGCGCCATCGAGATCGACCCGGTTGACGCGGCGCCTTGGTACAACCTCGGCTTTCTGCTCGCCCAGGGCCCCCAGCGACACGCCGAGGCCGAGGCGGCCTTTCGCCGCGCCATCGAGCTCGACCCGGCTTTCGCCTCGCCTTGGAACAACCTCGGCAATCTGCTCGCCGAGGACCCCCAGCGACACGCCGAAGCCGAGGCCGCCTATCACCGCGCCATCGAGATCGACCCGACGCTCGCTAAGCCTTGGAACAACCTCGGCATTCTGCTCGCCAAGAACCCCCAGCGACACGCCGAGGCCGAGGCGGCTTTTGCCCGATATCTGGCGCTGAAGCCCGATGACGGATTCGCGCAATGGCGGCTGCGTGAACTACGCACCCGGAGAGTCTTGGACCCTGCCCGCGCCGCGATTACAGCGGCGGATTGGCCGACCACCCGGCAGGCTTTGCAGAACTTGCATGCGTCCAGCGAGCTGCAGCCGGGATGGACGAGCGAGCGCAGTTTCCTGAGCGGCGTGATCGCGCCGATCCTGCGGGCGGGTCAGGGGCGTTGGCTGCTCGACACGCTGCGGGAGCTGGGCTACGAGACCATCGCCGCACCCTTGTTGCTGGCGATCGAAGCGCGACTGGACGGCGACGCCAAGGCTCTGGAAGGTATCGAGCCGGAATTGCGCCGCGCCAGTCAGCAGGTGCATGCCGAACTTGAAACAGCGCTCGGCACGCCGGGCTGAGATGCCGATTCCACTGGTCTTGATTTCACGCATCGACCGACGCGCTCGCCTGCCGCTCAGGTGATGACCGTCGGCCGCTCCCGTCCGCTGCGGGCGCGCAGGCCGGTCAGCGCTTCGGCCGCGTCGATCAGCGGCTGCAGCGCGGTCTGGGTGTCGATGCCGTGGCGGCTGGCATCGGGTTCGAAGCGTTCCAGATACAGGCGCAGCGTGGCGCCGTCGGTGCCAGTGCCGGACAGGCGCAGCACGATGCGCGAGCCATCCTCGAAAAACACGCGCAGGCCCTGGCCGCGGCTGATCGAGCCGTCGACCGGGTCGGTGTAGCCGAAGTCATCGGCGCGCCGGATCGTCAGGCCGGCCACCTCGCGCCCGGCCAGCGTCGGCAGCGCGGCGCGCAGGTCGGCGACGATCTGCTTCGCCACCGCGGCGTCGACGTCCTCGTAGTCGTGGCGGGAGTAGACGTTGCGACCGTAGCGCTGCCAGTGCTCGCGGACGATCTGCTCCACCGACCCGCCGCGTACCGCCAGCAGGTTGAGCCAGAACAGCACGGCCCACAGCCCGTCCTTTTCGCGCACATGGTCCGAGCCGGTGCCGGCGCTTTCCTCGCCGCACAGCGTGCAGAGGCCGGCGTCGAGCAGGGTGCCGAAGAACTTCCAGCCGGTCGGTGTCTCGTAGCAGGGGATGCCCAGCGCCTCTGCCACGCGATCCACGGCCGCGCTGGTCGGCATCGAGCGGGCCACGCCCTTCAGCCCCGCCGCGTAGCCCGGCACCCGCGTCGCGTTGGCCGCCAGCACCGCAAGGCTGTCGCTGGGCGTGACGATGAAACGGCGGCCGACGATCATGTTGCGGTCGCCGTCGCCATCACTGGCGGCGCCGAAGTCCGGTGCGTCGGCGCCGAACATGCGGTCGATCAGCTCCTCGGCATAGGTCGGGTTCGGGTCCGGATGGCCGCCGCCGAAGTCGGGCAACGGGGTGCCGTTGATCACGCTGCCGGCCGGCGCGCCGAGTTGCCCTTCGAGGATGGCGTGCGCGTACGGGCCGGTCACCGCGTGCATGGCGTCGAAGCAGATGCGGAAGTCGCCGCGGGTCAGCAGGGCGCGGATGCGGTCGAAATCGAACAGCTGCTGCATCAGCGCGGCGTAGCTGGCCACCGGGTCGACCACCTCGACGCGCATCGTGCCGAGCTGGTCGTGGCCGTCGTGCTCAAGGTCGAGATCGGCGGCGTCGACCGTGAGGTAACGATCGATGGTCCGCGTGCGCTGGTGGATGGCCTCGGTGAGCTGCTCCGGCGCCGGGCCGCCATTGCCGATGTTGTACTTGATGCCGAAGTCGCCATCGGGCCCGCCCGGGTTGTGGCTGGCCGACAAGATCAGCCCGCCCTCGGCGCGATGGCTGCGGATCAGTTCGCTGGCCGCCGGTGTGGACAGCAGTCCGCCGCGGCCGACAATCACCCGCGCCACGCCATTGGCCGCCGCCATCCGCAGGATGGTCTGGATCGCGCGGTCATTGTGGAAGCGGCCGTCGCCACCCAGCACCAGCGTGCCGCCGGATAGACCCGGCACCCCGTCGAACACCGACTGCACGAAGTTTTCCAGGTAGCCGCTGCGCTGGAACACCGCCACTTTCTTGCGCAGGCCCGAGGTCCCGGGCAACTGGCCTTCGATGGGGGTGGTGGCGATGGCGATGACGTGCATGGCGGTTCCCTGCGGTTGGCCCGGCGTGGCGGCGTTGGGGGCGATCGTAGCGGGCGGGTGTGTCCGGCACGGGTCGCGCGCCGCTCAGGCGCGCAGCCGCGGGTCGTAGCTCACGCGCTCCCGCTTGTGGACGCGCAGCTTCGCGGTATCGGGGTGCCTGGGGTGGATCAGCACGTTGTCCTCGCGCGGAACCAGCACCGACGGCACCCGCAACAGGGCGCTGCGACCTGCAGCCAGCCAGCGATCGCCTTGGCTGATGCTGCTGATGCCGGCCGGAATCGCGTCCCAGCCGGGCAACTGCTCCGGCAGCACGCGCTCGGCGTCGGCCCAGAGCGCATCGGGCACCTCGATCTCGATCAGATAGCGGTTCCACACCGGCGGGCCGGAGAGGTGCACCACCGTTTCCAGCAGGGCCAGCGCGATGGAGGTCGAGCAATAGACCATCGGGTTGCCGGCGCTGTTCCAGCGGCCACCACTGATGCTGGCGCCGGCGCCGCTCAGGTCGTCCGCCGGAAAGCTGCGGTGCTCCTGGGCGATGCGCCAGAGCGTGACGCTCACGCGTAGGCTCCGGTTTGCGACTGGCGCAGCTGCTGCAACAGCAGTTGCAGGCCCTCCGCAGTGTCCAGCAGGTCCAGCGGACGCTGCTGCCCCAGCGCCGGCAGGGGTTCCTGCAGCCACGCCCCCAGCCAGGCCGCGGCATCGAAGTCCGGCGGACCACCGCCGTCCTTCACGATCTCCTCGACCAGCGCGATCAACTGGTACAGCCCGAGCACCGCCTCGCCATCCCGCTTGGACAGCATCTCGCCCTGCTTTTCCTTGCGCGCCGCGGTCGACCGCGGCAGATCCAGCGCCGCCAGCAGCTGGCCCTTCTCCAGCCGCAGCCGGGTCGAGAGGTCCGACACAGCGTCCGCCGGAATCCCGGCGCGCAGCAGCGAAATCCGTCGCAGCGGGGACTGCACGACATCGGCATCTGCAAACCCGGCGACGCGGTACTGGACGACCGGCTCGCTCAGTCGGCTCTGCGCCGGTGTCGGCTTCGGGCCGCGTCCGCGCCCGCGTCGCGTGACTGCCGCGGTGGTCATGAGACTTCTCCCATTCGGGACAACAAGTGTCCCAGATGGGAATCGACAACGCCAGCTCGACGAACCGGCTTGTCAGGCTGGCCCGGGAGCGCCGACGTCCGTGTCGACACCGGGCCCGATGCCGGCGAGGACGCCGGCGATCCCAAGGGCAACCGAAGCCCGGCACCCGAGGGTGCCGGGCCGTCCGACCTCAGCGCTTCAGCTGCTCCCAGAGGAAGCTGTAGGCCAGCGCGTTCATGTAGGCCTGCTGGGCGTTGTTGGCGGCGCCGCCGTGGCCGCCTTCGATGTTCTCGTAGTACTGCACCGGCTGGCCGCGGGCTTCCAGCAGGGCGGCCATCTTGCGGGCGTGGCCGGGGTGAACGCGGTCGTCGCGGGTGGAGGTGGTGATCAGGATCGGCGGATAGGCCACGCCCTCGCGGACGTTGTGGTACGGCGAGTAGCGCTGGATGAAGGACCACTCGGCCGGATCATCCGGGTTGCCGTACTCACCCATCCACGAGGCGCCGGCCAGCAGCGTGTGGTAGCGGCGCATGTCGAGCAGCGGGACCTGACAGACGATGGCGCCGAACAGGTCCGGGCGCATGGTCAGCATGTTGCCCATCAGCAGGCCGCCGTTCGAGCCGCCCTGGATGCCCAGATGCGGGGTGCTGGTGACGCCGCGGCGGATCAGGTCCTCGCCGACCGCGATGAAGTCCTCATAGGCCTTGTTGCGGTTGGCCTTCAGGGCCGCCTGGTGCCACTTCGGCCCGAATTCGCCGCCGCCGCGGATGTTGGCGACCACGTAGACGCCGCCGCGCTCCAGCCAGCCGGTGCCGACGCCGGCCGAGTAGCTCGGCAGCATCGAGACCTCGAAGCCACCATAGCCATACAGCAGGGTCGGGTTCTTGCCATCCAGTGCGAGGTCCTTCCGGTAGACCTGGAAGTACGGAATCTTCGTGCCGTCGGCGGAAGTCGCCTCGTACTGCGAGACGGTCAGGCCCTCGGCGTTGAAGTAGCCCGGCTGCTGCTTCAGCAGCTGCGGCGCGGCGCCGCCGATCTCGCCGTAGCGCAGGCTGGTCGGGGTCAGGTAGTCGGTGATGGTCAGGAAGTAGGCGTCGCTGTCGTCGCTGTCCACCGCCGAGACGCCCAGCGTGCCGAACTCCGGCAGGCCCGGCAGCGTGCCGCGGGTCCAGCCGCCCGCGCCCGGGGTCAGCACGGTGATGCGGTTGCGGACGTTGTCCAGCGTGTTCAAGACCACGTGGCTCTTGGTGGTGGTGAAGGCCGCCAGCGAGGTGCGCTCGCCCGGCTCGAACAGCACATCGAAGCGGCGCTCGCCCTGCATGAAGGCGTCGAGCTTGACCGCGATCAGCGAACCGGCGGCGTAGCGGGTGCCGGCCGGGGTCCAGTCGCTGCGCAGCTCCAGCATCAGCCATTCGCGCCAGGTGCTGGCGTTGGCGTCATCCGGCTTGTCGATCTTCGTCCAGCTCTCGCCGGTCTTCAGATACACCTCGTTGGTGTAGAAGGTCATGCCGCGATAGACGAAGTCCCGCTCGAAGCCGGGCGTGTCGTCGCGGCCGGCATACAGCCAGACGTCCTCGGGCTTGGCTTCCCAGACAATCTCGGCCGCCGTCACCGGCGTGCCGCGGGCCCAGCGCTTGGCGATCCGCGGATAGCCGGAGCTGGTCATGCTGCCGGGGCCGAAGTCGCTGCCGACATAGACGTGGTTCTCGTCGATCCAGCCGACGCTGCTCTTGGCCTCGGCCAGCTGGAAGCCGTCGGCGAGGAACTGCCGGGTCTGCATGTCGAACTCGCGGACCACCGTGGCATCGGCGCCGCCGCGCGACAGCGACACCAGGCAGCGGCGGTACTCGGGCTTCAGACAGTCGGCGCCGCGCCAGACCCAATTTTCCTTCTCGGCGGTGGCGAGGGCATCCAGGTCGATGACGGTTTCCCACTTCGGCTCGGCCTGCTGGTACGAGTCCAGCGAGGTCCGCCGCCAGACGCCGCGGACCTGCTTCGCATCGCGCCAGAAGTTGTAGTAGTGGTCGCCGATCTTGCTGATGTACGGAATGCGGTCGGCCGAGTCGAGGATGGTCTTGATTCGCCCCTCGACCTCGCCGAACACCGGCGTCGTCGCCAGCCGGCCCTTGGTGGTCTCGTTGCGCTCGCGGACCCAGGCCAGCGCCTTCTCGTCCTCGACGCCCTCCAGCCACAGGTAGGGGTCAGCGGGTGCCTCGGCGACGGCGGGAGCGGCCTTCGCGGCCTCGGTGGCACCGGTGGCCGGCGCGGGGGGATCGGTCTTTTCGGTCATCGGCTTGGGCGCGCAGGCGGTCAGCGCGCAGATCAGGGGCAGGCTCAGCAGTCGAAGGGAGGCCATCGGTCCGGCTCGGTTACAGCGGAGCCCGGAGCGTAGTCGCGACGATGTGCGCGCGGCATGGACCGCAAGTCCTGTCGGGGGCATTCGACGCGCGCCGAGGCTGCGCTCGCCGGCGCTGTCGGCAATCCGGCCGACATCCGCCAGCGGATCGATGCCGCGGTCGAACGGGCTGCAGGCTGGCGGCGCGGCCGTTGATCCAGACCCGCGAGCACGCAGTGTCCGACGCGATTGCTGACCCTCGGCCCCGGCAGGATGGCTCGGAGCCTATCGCCCGCTGCCCAGCGCCGCCCGGTCGGGTTCGATCATTTCCGGCGTGAGTGGCAAGGCGAAGCGTGCCAGCCGCGTGCCGGTCGCGATGCGGCCAAAGGCGACTTCGCATTCGTGTGCGCCGGCGCGGCGCAATGAGCGATCGATGCGTCGGCGCGGACCGGCGTCGCCCTGGTCGCGCAGCAGCTTGCGCACGTCGGTGGCGAGCTGGTCGGTGAGTTCGTAGGCGTCGCCGATCCGCGAGGGCGTGGCGTCGGTGGTGAAGGCGTTGGCGCCTTGCGCCCAGCGCAGGGCGAGCACCTCGGTGCCGTCGGCGCGGCTTGCGACCACGTTGGCCGCAAGCCCGCCGAGTCCCACCGGCAGTCGAGGCGTGAAGGGCACCGGCGACAGGGCACCGCCGATCAACGACGCGGTCGCCCCCGTGCGGCTGGTTGCGACGACGCCGGTGATCTCGCCTCGGATCACGAGATCGGCCGGGCGGCCTTCCGCCACCACTTCGAAGTAGTCGGCGGTGCGCACGCACAGCCTGCGGGCGAGGCCGGCGAGCAGCACTTCGCGCTCGCGCGGTGTCAGGTGCGCACCGGCGTCGCCGGCAAAGCGCGGTGCCTCCACCACCACGGTGCGGGCCTGCGCGATCGCCTCGCGGTCCAGGCGGCGTTCGCGCAGCGACTGCGGTTGCCCGCGGGTGCGTTCCAGCGCGGTGTCGGAGGCGATCAGGCTGCCGGGGACGCCCTTGGGCGCGCTGGCACAGCCGGCCATCAGCAGGATCGAGACAAGCGCCAGCGGACGCAGGGGATGCAGGGCGGACATGGCAGGTCCTCGGTGGCAGGTCGGACACAGTGTCCGGACCCTGCCGGTGGATCGCCATTGGCCGTGCGCGAATGCCAGCTATGCGATTTCGATCGGGCCTCAGGGGCTGCCGGCGGGCGCGAGCTCGCGTTCGAGTTCGGCGGCGAGGAAATCGTAGACCGTGCGGATCGCCGGATTGCCGCGGATCTCGTTGTGTACTACGAGCCAGACCGGCAACAGCGGCCCGACCCCGGGGAGCAGTGCCACGAGGGCCGGATCGCAGCGCGCGAGGCTGTCGGCAAAGAAGCCGATGCCGAGCCCGGCACGCACCAGCTGCCAGACCACCAGCGGGTCATCGCTGCGCACCGCGAAATCCTCGCGCCGCGCCGGAACGCCGGCGTCGGCGAATCCGCGCAGCAGGGCAGCATCGTCCACCAGACCGACCAGGTCGTGCGCGAGCAGCTCCGCCGGCGTGTTCGGTCGGCCACGGCGTGCGACATAGTCGGCCGAGGCATAGGCGCCGACCTTCGACGCGCCGAGTCGCCGGGCGATCACACTGCCCTGCTCGGGAGCGACCATGCGCACCGCGATGTCGGCCTCGCGGCGCAGCAGGTTGGCCAGGACGTTGCTCGATTGCAGCTCGACCTGGATCTGCGGATGCGCCACCCGCAGGCGGGCGACGATCGCCGGCAGGACGTTGAAGGCCATCGCCTGACTGGCGCTGATGCGCACGGTGCCGGACAGGTCTTCGCGCACGCCACTGAGCGCGCGCGCCACTGCATCGGCGCCCTCGGCCATGTGCCGCGCCTGGTCGGCGATGCGCTGTGCGACCCGGGTCGGTACCAGGCCGCGGCCGGTGCGCTCGAACAGGGCGCAGCCGAGCTGGGCTTCGAGTTGCGCGACGTGGCGGCCGATGGTGGGCTGGGTGGTGCGCAATCGGCGTGCGGCGCCGAGCAGGCTGCCCGCCTCGATCACCGCGAGGAAGGATCGAATCAGGGACCAGTCGAAGTCCGGTTCGCTCATGGAGGGCGCAGGGCGCGATGTGGTCCGGACCGCACTGTAGTGCGCGATCCACCGGCGCGCGTGAGGACGGCGTGCGGGATGCGCGTCGCTGCAAGCCTGCCATGCGATTTCGTGGATTGCCTTGCCGCATCGCCGCTGGGCAGCCTGCGCAGACCCCGCTTGAAGGTGCAGCCGATGACCGGTCGTTTCCCGTACGTTCCCCACGCTGCCCGACTGCCGTCGCGGCACCTCGTGCTGGGCTTGCTGCTGGCGGGCGCGCTGGCGGCGCTTGCCGGCTGTGCCGGTCGCGCGAGGTCGACGCCCGATACCGCCGAACAGATCGGCAGCGGCTGGCGCCAGCCTTCGGCGCTGGCGCCCATCGGCAACTATGACGCCTACCTGCAACAGGTCGCTCAGGAACTGCGCGCGCACCGACTGGCCTTCGACCCCGCGGCCCGCGAGCGCGAGCTGGCCCTGGTCGCGCCGTTTCGGGAATCACCGGATGCCGCCTGCGGCGAGGAGGGCACGCGCGGCATCGCCATCCTGGTGCACGGTCTCTCCGACACGGCCTTCGCAATGCGCGACCTCGCGCGCTCGTTCGCGCGTCACTGCTTCGAGGCCCGTGCGCTGCTGCTGCCCGGCCATGGCACGCGCGCCGCGGATCTGCTGGCGGTCGACCACGAGGACTGGCTGCAGCACGTGCAGGCGGCGGTGTTCGTGGCCTCACACGAGAACGATACGGTGGTCGTCGCCGGTTTTTCGCTGGGCGCGACCCTCGCGCTGGCGGTCGCGGCAGCACTGCCCGAGCGCGTCGATGCGGTGATCGGCCTGTCGCCGGCCTATCGCATCCAGTCCTCGACATTGGCGCGGCAGGCGCACTGGATCGCCGTGCTGCGCCCCTGGCTGGACGTCGATCCGCGCGAGGAATTCGCGCGCTACGAGGCCATGCCGACCCGTGGTATCGCATCGACCATGGCGGCGATCGACACCCTGCATCGGCGCGTGCGCGCCCGGGGCGGCGTGCCGATGCCGTGGATGGTGGTGCAGAGCGCTGACGACGAGGTCGTCGACACGGCACGCAACCGGGCGTTCTTCGAGTCGCAGGCGACGCATGCGCGCAGCGTGCTGGTCACCTATTTCTCCGATTCCGCGCAGACTGATGCGGGCCCGCGCGCGCAGTGGTTGCCGGCCGCCGACCCGGCATCGCGGGTGGCAGGACTGTCGCACCTCGCCGTGCATATCGCCCCGGACAATCCGCACTACGGGATTGCCGGCGACTTCCGTAATTGCGGCAGCACGCCGTTTCGCGCGACGGCGGAGATCCGTGCCTGTAAGCGCGCGCCGCGGGTCTGGTACGGCGCCGGTGGCCAGCGCCCGCCGCCCGGCGAAGCCGGCGCGCGCGCCACCTTCAACCCCCACTATGCGGCGCTGGAGCAGCGCCTGGGCGAGTTCCTCGCCGGACTCGGCGCGTACACACCGGTGGCGTGCGTGCCGTGAGAGTCACTTCCGCGCAGCCCGGAGCGCCGCGCGTCATCCTCAGCCCAGCAGCACCGGCCCCAGCAAGTACACGACGCCGGCGATCAGCACCGCGCCGACCAGATTCAGCCACAGCCCGATGCGCACCATCTGGCCGATCGAGACCAGCCCGGTGCCGTAGGCGATCGCGTTCGGCGGCGTGGCGATCGGCAGCATGAAGGCGCAGCTGGCGGCCATCGCGGCGGCGAAGGCCAGCGTCAGCGGCGGCATGTCCAGTGCGGCGGCGACCGCGGCGATCACCGGCAGCATCGCGGTCAGTGTCGCGGTGTTCGAGGTGATCTCGGTCAGGAAGATCACCAGCGTGGTCAGCGTCAGCAGGATCAGGAAGGGGCCGAAGGCGCCGAGCCAGCCGAGGCTCTGACCCAGCCAGCGGGTGACGCCGGTGGCCTCCATCGCCGCGGCCATCGACAGGCCGGCGCCGAACAACAGTGCAATGCCCCACGGGATCCGCTCGGCGCTGGGCCAGTCCAGCAGCGGACCGGGCCGGCTCGCGTCGCCCGAGGGCAGCACGAACAGCACGAGCACGCCGATCACCGCGATGCCCAGATCGGTGAGGCCGCCGAAGCCCGGCAGCGCGTTGATCGGCTCGCGCAGCACCCAGCACAGCGCCACCGCGCCGAACACCGCGCCGACCCGCCATTCCGGCGCGCGCACCGGGCCCAGCGCGGTGCGTGCCGCGCGGATCACGCCGGCCGCGGCGGCCGGATCACCGGCGACACCGGCCGGCAGTCCGCGCGCCAGCAGCGCCCAGATCAAGCCGAGCAGCAGCACCACCACCGGCAACGCCAGCGCCATCCACTGCGGAAAGCCGATCGCGATGCCCTGCCGCTCCAGAAACCCCATCGCCACCAGGTTGGTCGGCGAGCCGATCGGCGTGCCGATGCCGCCCACCGAGGCGCCGTAGGCCACCGCCAGCACCAGCGCGGCGCCGAGCCGAGGGTCTGGCCGGCCATCGTGCGCCACGGCGGTGGCCACACCCAGCGCGATCGGCATCAGCATCAGCGCGGTCGCGGTGTTCGAGATCCACATCGACAGCGCGGCCGAGGCGATCAGCAGGCCGCCGACCAGACGTGCCGGGCGGGCCCCGAAGGCGTCGGCAATCCCGAAGGCAATCCGCCGGTGCAGGCCCCAGCGCTCCACCGCGGCGGCCAGCATGAAGCCGCAGACGAACAGATAGATGATCGGATCGGCATACGGCGCGGCCGCGGCGGCCGGCGCGGTAATGCCGAACACCGGCAGCGCGATCAGCGGCAGGAGTGCGGTAGCCGCTACCGGCAGCGCCTCGCTGATCCACCAGACCACCATCACGGCGAGCACGCAGACCGCGGCCCAGCCCTTCGGGTCGAGGCCCGCGGGCGCGCCCAGCGTCCACAGCAGCAGCCCGAACACCGGGCCGGCGATCAGCCCGGCCCGCCGCAGCCACGGCCAGCCGCCACTCGCCGCGTCCAGCGTGTCGGCCGACTCAGCCGACATGGCGGGTCACCCATCGCTGCGTCATCGGTTTCGCTTGCTGCATGCCCCGCCCCGTCGGTCCGCCTGGTCCCGACGAGCGTAGCCGAGCCCATGGCCGGCGGCTCGGGGCGCCGCCGGATGCCGCCACAGAACTCGGTCGAACCGCCATTCGAGGCGGCGGGAATCATCGTTTACATCCACGCATGACTTCCGGACTAGACCTGGCGTGGCGGATTTGGCGGGGCCAGCACGGGTGCGGGGCGTATGCTGGACTGCAGTGACTTCACGGATGCGAAGACTCATGCTCGGATTGCGCACGACAGGGCAAGGACGCCACCTGCTGGCAGCGGTGCTGCTGGGGTTGATGGTGGGCATGGCCGGCTGCAGCGGCGGCGATGCCCCGGCCGGTGGCCCGCCAGGTGCTGGCGCGCGCGGCCCGGCCGGCGGTCCACCGGGACGCGGCGGCCCGATGCCCCCGGTCAAGGTGATTGCCGCCACCGTCGAGGCGCAGGACTGGGTGGACCGCGTCGAAGCGCTGGGCACCGCCTACGCCAACGAGTCGGTGACGCTGACCGCCAAGGTCACCGAGACGGTCTCCGGCGTCAATTTCCGCGACAACCAGGAAGTCGAGAGCGGTGCCATTCTGGTCGAGCTCACCGACCGCGCCGAGGTCGCCAACCTGCGCGAGGCGCAGGCGGCCTACGAGGACGCCGAACGTCAGTACCGCCGACTGGTCGACCTGCAGAAGCAGGGGACCATCGGCAAGGCCCAGCTGGAGCAGCAGCAATCGATGCGTGATCAGGCCCGCGCCCGCGTGCAGGCGATCCGCGCCCGCCTGTCGGACCGGGTGATCACCGCGCCCTTCGCCGGCCAGCTCGGCATGCGCCAGGTCAGCCCCGGCACGCTGGTGACGCCGGGCACCGTGATCACCACGCTGGACGACATCGCCACCATCAAGGTCGATTTCTCGGTGCCGGAGACCTTCCTCGCCGCGGTGAAGATCGGCGAGCAGATCCGCGCCACCTCGGCGGCATGGCGCGGCCAGACCTTCGAGGGCGCGATCGAGTCGATCGACTCGCGGGTCAACCCGGTCACCCGCGCGGTGATCGTCCGCGCCCGCCTGCCGAACGCCGAGCGCAAGTTGAAGCCCGGGATGCTGCTCAGCGTCGAGCTGCAGCAGGCCCCGCGGCAGACGCTGGTGATCGACGAATTGGCGATCGTCCAGCTCGGCCGACAGGCCTTCGTGTTCCGCATCGACGCCGACAACAGCGTCCAGCAGGTGCCGGTCGAGATCGGCACGCGCCGGCCGGGCGAGGTCGAGATCGTCGGCGGCCTGAATCCGGGCGACCGGATCGTCGTCGAGGGCACGGTCAAGCTGCGCAACGGCCTGACCGTCGACCCGGGCACGCCGCCGCCGGCCGCCGCGCCGGATGCGCCCGCCCCCGCCGCCAGCTGAGGAGCCGAGCCATGTGGATTTCCGATACCTCGGTCAAGCGACCAGTGCTCGCCGCGGTGCTCAGCCTGCTGATCGTCGTGCTCGGGCTGATGTCCTACGACCGGCTGCCGGTCCGCGAGATTCCCAACATCGACCCGCCGGTGGTGTCGATCTCGACCAGCTATCCGGGCGCCTCGGCGGCGGTGGTCGAGTCGCGCATCACCCAGATCATCGAGGACGCGGTGGCCGGCATCGCCGGCATCGAGACCATCAGCTCCTCGTCGAGCAATGGCCGCTCCGGCGTCAACATCCAGTTCACGCTGGACCGCGAGATCGAGAGCGCGACCAATGACGTCCGCGACGCGGTCAGCCGCGCGGTCGGCCGGCTCCCGCCGGACGCCGATCCGCCGCAGGTCGAGAAGCAGGACGCCGACGCCGATCCGATCATGTGGCTCAACTTCTCCAGCGACCGCATGAACGAGCTGGAAGTCACCGACTACGCCGACCGCTTCCTCGTCGACCGCCTGCAGGTGCTGCCCGGCGTCGCCCGCGTCAACTTCGGCGGCGGTCTGCGTTACGCCATGCGGATCTGGATCGACCGCCAGCAGCTGGCCGCCCGCAACCTGACCGTCACCGATGTCATCAACGCGCTGCGCCGCGAGAACGTCGAACTGCCGGCCGGCCGCGTCGAATCGGCCACCCGCGACTTCACCGTCCGCGTGCCGCGCAGCTACAACGAAGCCGAGGACTTCGCCCAGATCGTGCTCGGCAAGGGCGAGGACGGCCACATCATCCAGCTGGGCGAGGTCGCCCGCGTCGAACTGGCCGCCGCCGAGAAGCGCACGCACTTCCGCGGCAACGGCCTGCCGCAGATCGGCATGGGCGTGATCATGCAGTCCACCGCCAACCAGGTCGAAGTCGCCCGTGCCGTGCGCGAGGAAGTCGGCCGCATCCAGCCGACGCTGCCCGACGGCATGCAGCTGGTCGTGGCGGTCGACAACAGCGAGTTCATCGAACGCTCGATCCACGAGGTCTGGTTCACGATGGTGATGACCGCCACGCTGGTGCTGACGGTGATCTACCTGTTCCTCGGCTCCTGGCGCGCCGCGCTGATCCCGGCGGTGACCATCCCGATCTGCGTCGTGTCGAGCTTCATGTTCCTTGCGCTGTTCGGCTTCTCGATCAACCTGCTGACCCTGCTGGCGCTGGTGTTGTCGATCGGCCTGGTGGTCGACGACGCCATCGTCGTGCTGGAGAACTGCCAGCGGCGCATCGACGAAGAAGGCGAGACCGCCCTGCTCGCCGCCTATCGCGGTGCCCGGCAGGTCGGCTTCGCCGTGATCGCCACCACCGCCGTGCTGATCGCGGTGTTCGTGCCGATCGCCTTCGCCGAGGGCAACGTCGGCCGACTGTTCCGCGAACTCGGCATGGCCATCGCCGCGGCGGTATTCGTGTCCTCGGTGGTGGCGCTCAGCCTGTCGCCGATGATGTGCAGCAAGCTGCTGGTCCCGAGCAGCCGCCACCGCGGCCTGTCGCTGGTCATCGACCGCGCGACCCAGCGGATGACCTCGGGCTATCGCTCGATGCTCGGCCGCACCATCGACCAGCCGCTGCTGTTCGGCGCCATGATGATTGCCGCCTGCGCCGCCATCGTCGGGCTGTACCGGATCCTGCCCAACGAACTGGCGCCGGCCGAGGACCGCGGCGTGTTCTTCATGCCGATCCGCGGCCCCGAGGGCGCCGGCTTCGACTACACCCGCCGCAACCTGGAGGAAGTCGAGACCCGCCTGCTCAAGCTGGTCGACGAGGGCATCCTCGCCCGCGTCAACACCCGCGCGCCGGCGGGCTTCGGCGGCGGCGGCACCGAGGAAATGCACACCGGCCAGGCCATCGTCGTGATGCGGCCGTGGGAGGAGCGCAAGGTCTCCACCGAGGACGCCATGCGGATGGTGCAGGGCGCGGTGGCCGACATGCCCGGCCTGGTCGCCACGCCGGTGATGCGCCAGGGCCTGACCCGCGGCTTCGGTCAGCCGCTGCAGGTGGTGCTGCTCGGCACCGACTACCCGGAAATCGCGAAATGGCGCGACGAGATCCTGCTGCGGATGGCGCAGAACCCGCGGTTGATCAACCCCGACAGCGACTACCGCGAAACCCGGCCGCAGCTACGCGTCGAGATCGACCGCGCCCGCGCCGCCGACCTCGGCGTCTCGGTCGACGACATCGGCAGTTCGCTCGACGCCATGCTCTCCGGCCGGCGCATCTCCACCTTCGTCCGCGGCGGTGAGGAATACGACGTCATCATCCAGGCCGAGCGGCAGGACCGCTCCTCCCCCACCGACCTCGACAACGTCTACGTCCGCGCCAGGAGCGGCGAACTGATCCCGCTCGGCAACCTCGTCACCCTGAGCGAAATCGCCGAGCCGGGCAGCTTCAACCGCTTCAACCGCCTGCGCGCGATCACGATTTCCGCCCGCCCGGCCCCCGGCTACCCGCTCGGCGAGGCGCTGGCCGACGTCGAGGCCATTACCGCCGAAGTCCTGCCGGCCGGCGCACAGATCGACTACCGCGGCGACTCGCGCGAGCTGAAGCAGAGCGGCAACACCCTGCTCTTCACCTTCGGCCTCGCGCTGCTGGTGGTGTTCCTCGTGCTGGCCGCCCAGTTCGAGAGCTTCATCCATCCCTTCGTGATCATGCTGACCGTGCCGCTCGCCGTGCTCGGCGCACTGATCGGCCTGTGGGCCTGGGGCTCCAGCCTCAATCTCTTCAGCCAGATCGGCATCGTGATGCTGGTCGGGCTCGCCGCGAAAAACGGGGTGCTGATCGTCGAGTTCGCCAATCAGCTGCGCGACGAGGGCCGCAGCATCCGCGACGCCGTCATCGAAGCCTCGGCGATCCGCCTGCGGCCGATCCTGATGACCAGCCTGTCCACCGTCATCGGCGCCCTGCCGCTGCTCTTGTTCCACGGCCCCGGCGAAAACGCCCGCCAGACCATCGGCGTCACCATCGTCTTCGGCGTCACCCTGTCGACGCTGCTGTCGCTGTTCGTGGTGCCCGCGCTGTACCAGCTGCTCGCCCGCTACACCCGCTCACCCGAAGCGCTCGCCCGCGAAATCGACGCCCTCGACCAGGCCCAACCGCAGCAACCCCACGCCACCCCGATCGCCCGCACCGACCCCGCCTGAGACCGCCGATGAGCGAGCTGCCGAACTGCCCGCAGTGCAACTCCGGGCTGACCTACGCCGACGGCAGCCTGCTGATCTGCCCCGAATGCGGCCACGAATGGACGCCCGAATCTGCCAGCGCGTCGGATACACCCCCGCAAGTCACCGACGTCCACGGCGCAGTGCTCGCCGACGGCGACACGGTCACCGTCATCAAGGACCTCAAGGTCAAAGGCAGCTCGCAGACCGTCAAGATCGGCACCAAAGTCCGAGGCATCCGCCTCGTCGACGGCGACCACAACATCGACTGCCGCATCGACGGCATCGGCGCGATGAAGCTGAAGTCGGAGTTCGTGAAGAAGGCTTGAGGGCAAGAGTTGCTGCACTTCCTGCTGCCGATGGTCTGGCTGCCGATCAGCGTCGCCGTGGCACGAAACAGCTGGACACAGGTGACGTGCTCGCCGGGCGAGTGGCGATGGCGCGCTTGTCTTGGGAGTCCAGAGAAGGCGGGATGTGGCATCTGCTCACCTCGCAAGATACTGCGCCGCGCAGTACATGCTCGTTGCGATGACTGAGGGGCAACAGAAGAGGACCGTACGCCACACTGGTGCGGTCTTGCGATCAATCAGAGCCAGGACAGGAAGAAAGAACCAAGTAGGCCAGCCGTAGAACGCGCCAATGGCAAACCCGATACCCATTTCGTTGAGTCGAGGATTGGGTGCGTCTGGAAACCAGACTATGGCGTAGTTGATCATTATGGCAAGCATGCACGCGCCCCAGATCAGGAGCGCCCAGGATGCGATGAGCCTCAATCCCTGCACTCTAACCACCATTAGCCGTTACGCGGGGCGAGATAATACAGACCGGACCCTGAGTCAAGTATCTCTCCGCTTGCTGCGGCCCGCAAAAAATCTTCTTCAATTTCCGCCTCACTTTGATAGCGAAACCTGGCCAGCCGATCCTGCGCGAAACATCGCAAACGCCAAGCGTCAAATCCGTTTATTTCACCGCGCTCGCCGAAATCGAAGTCAATTTCAGTAGTCTCAAGCCTCACAAAGCAGCCGTAACCGTGCTTCTTGTAGGTGTATCCACCTTGCAGAACCCCCTTGTATGGAATTCCGCGCAACGCCCATTCAATCCGCGTAGGCGGGCGCTCAATCCCGGATTGCTCCATCAACGCGACCGCCTGTGCGACAGTTTCCAAGAATTCCTCGATCAAGAATCGAAGGCGCTCACTCATAACGGCTGACGTAGTGCATGAGCGGCAGCCAGAGCAGAACCCGCGGGTACCGGCCAGCGCCGCTGGCCGGCTGTTCGCTCGACGAACTCGCTAAGCGGCATCGCCCGGTCTCTTCGGCACTGGATCAAAGGGTCCCTCTTCTGCCGATACGCCTTCGCAAATGACGTCGAGTAGCTGGTCATAAAACATCGCGCGAAAGTGTTCGCAATGCCCAAGGTGGCGTTGAGCGAAGGAACCAAGCCAGGCCGTTCTCCCCAGTGAAACCAAGGCGCCATTTTCGGTAGATGCCCAGTTTGGCTCAGATAGTTCATAATTCTCCACTTCCTCTGGCGTGAACATGTGCACTTGCGCCTTCAAGAACCTGAGATGCCCCACGCCCACTGCATTACCGTCAAAATCGGGCGGCGAGTAGTCAATCGCCACTAGATTTGCAGAATGCGGAGAGAGATGAACCTGCAGCAGTTCAGGCCCGCGACCATCGTGATAGAACCTGGATCTGGCGATGACCCGCATTGTTACCGCCTACGAATGAAAGGGAATTACCAGTTCTGAGCGTGCCACGATGGGGTTGCGATTCTCATCTCACACTCCGAAGCGGAAGTCTGGCGGGCGGAAACCCTTGTCTCTCTGCTGTTCTGTCTGTCCTAGTGTGGTGTCCCAAAAGTAATTGGAAGTATTTCCGATGGATCTTGTCCCGAGGCGAGGCGCGAGGAGGAAGCTGTAGCAGCGCTACAGCGACGACGAGCAACGAAGCATTCGGGACAAGAGACGCGGAAATGGTTAAAGAAATTTCTGGGACACCACACTAGTGCTCTGTCACTCGCCAGCTGGTGGATGGCAAATTCTCGGCACGCGATGCACAGATCAGACTCAAGCGTCTATATGCATCATTCGATTCGTGACAGAGCACTAGTGCTCTGTCACTCGCCAGCTGGTGGATGGCAAATTCTCGGCACGCGATGCACAGAT
>Ga0075154_10000727_pt1 | contig 26421 bp, 11 predicted proteins | sample JI71714BDNA_FD_70965 | JGI IMG/M metagenome (GOLD analysis project Ga0075154, IMG submission 70965) | Wastewater effluent complex algal communities from Wisconsin, to seasonally profile nutrient transformation and Carbon sequestration -... | ecosystem: Engineered > WWTP > Effluent > Algae...
AATATGGCGCTTGGATGATGCGACCTGGACTCCAATACCATTAACTTCTCCATATCAACCATCTCAAAAAATAAGTGACATAGAAATTGATCGACTTAACGATGATCATGTGTATGCTTCCTGCGCAGGAACCATTGAAAATTCAAAGGTGTATGAATCAACCAACGCTGGTGTTACATGGACGAATATCTCATTCAATATTCCACAAAATGAACCTGTCTTTTGCTTACTAAGAGACCCATCGGGTGGACTATATGCTGGCACTACCATTGGTGTGTATTACAAACGAGCAGATCAAAATCATTGGGAGCCATTTTATAATGACCTTCCTCCAGTTCCAGTCACTCAAATAGTTTTTGAAGAAGAAGAAAGTATTTTTGTGCATTGTTCTACTTTCGGGCGAGGACTTTGGCGCACACTTAAATATAATACAGATTGTGTAGAAGATAGAAATATGACTGGACCAGTATCTGGTAGAAACTATTGGGAAGCCAGTAATATAATAACATCAACTCAAATAATTGAAGATAGTCCTGGTACACATATCACATATAATGCTGGTGAAAAAGTTGTATTAAATCCTGGTCTGCATGCAAAACTTGGCACTACCTTAAAAGTATTTTCTACAGGTTGTGGTAGTCAGATAGACCTATCTAAACCTTCAAAACCAAAAGAAATGGAAATTAAAAAAACAGTTAGTGACAAATAAAAGATAATCTCATTTCGAAAATTTATACGGATGTAAATGGACTGAACTCTTGTTCTTCCTTACACTCAGTTAGTTATTTGATCACAGCAAAACATATTTGATAAGCAAACTAAATGGATAATTTAAGTGGAAGGTAATAATAGAAAGTTTCCCAAACTCAAACTATTACCTTAGCAATCAACTTTTTATATCTATTTTCAAATTTGTAAGTAAATCTAGCCATACTCAGAATTAATATTCCAAAAACAATAATTGCACTTAAAATTTATTTTATTTAAGTATTATCTTACATTTGATTAATTTTGACAACATAGATATTAACATAGCGTGATCACCAAATTTAAACTTTTTAATAATTCACCTAAGAGATTAATTTTATTGATCACTTGGATGATTATTATCAGTTTTAGGCCATCTATTACTAATACTCAATCGGTCTTCCCTAACCTGTCCTTCAGAACCATTACCACCAAAGATGGACTTACTTCCAATGATATTCGTGCTATCACACAAGGCGATGATGGTCAGATATGGATAGGCACAGGTAATGGTTTAAACAGCTATGATGGCAATAAAATCACCAACTATTATCAAGGAAAAAATAGTCGCATTAATATCAATATGTCTGGTATTTTCACCATGGTTAAAGATAAAAAAAACAATTTATGGCTCAGTGACCGAACGGGACTTACAAAGGTTTATTTAGATGATTACAAAACAACTCATTATGACCAGTTTCAAAATGTGCATCAACTAATCGTACGAGACAGCGGCATATGTTTTGCAGCAGATAATGAAATCTTTCAAATTAATGATGAAAAGGTTTTAAATGTAAAAGCTCCTTCTCTTGAGTATACTTTTCTAAACACAAAAATAAATAAATATTTCAAAGCTAATATAGATAGAAACAAACAACTATATCTAACATCAGTCAGTAGAATTCATAAGATTACTGACATGGGACAGGAAGAAAAATATTTCCAAACTCCAGACAGTCTGCAAATTACAAATTTGCTCTTTGACAATCAAAACAAGGGCTGGGTATCTACTTGGGGTAGCGGACTGTACTTGATAAACCCAAACTCAACTGATCTCCTTCAAATATTAAAAACAGAACATACCAATTTTCTAACTGGCGCTACCATAGACTGGAGGATTGGAGATAAGGAATATCTAATGGTGGGCTTTGCAGGTGATCAAAAGTCAGGAATAATGATACTTGATAAATCTACTTTGGAATACAAAATGTATGAACTTTCATATAACGTAAATACATTTTTTGTGGATGCTGATAATAATTTGTGGCTTGGAACAGACGGAGGAGTACTCATAGCTAGTCATTTATTAGGAGCAATTAATTCAATACCCATTACATCTACCAAAACAAACCAAACCACTAATCCAGGAAATGTTTATACAATCCACGAAACTAAAAATCATTTCTGGCTTACAAAAAGATACGGGCATGGCATTTTTAAATATGATAAAAATTGGACGCTGATCAAAGAGTTTGGATCATACTATATAAATAACATACCATATTATCCCAAAATACAAGATGGTTTCGATTTTAGAATATTGGACAATACGATGTATGTTACAAACGATTTAGGCATCTTTTTAATAGATAACACAACTCATCTCAGAAGACATATTTTCACACCAGAACATGGTGAAGTAAAACTGCGAAACATTATCCCAATAAATGATACCACATGGTTTATAAGATCTTACAACAAAGGAATTTTTGTTTTTAACCCAAAGCAAAAAACTTTTAGAAAAAAGTATGACTTAGTTGATAGTACTGGGAATGTGCCAATTAACTTTTTGTTCAAAACAAATCAAAACAATATCATTGCTTCTTCTAATTATGGTCTGTACTTTTATGATGAAAATTTGAATAAATTTACTCTTAAAGACCATTCTGTTTTTAATCGTTTGTCAATATTTGGTATCGCAGAAGACCAAAATAATATCTTATGGGTGTGTACGAACAAAGGTATTATGTCTTATGATTTTCAAAAAAATGAAATCTTGGCAGATTTTAGCCAATACAATGAAATGGGAATGGCCTACAGGGTCAACGTAGATAAAAATAACAATGTATGGTTTTCTAATGCAAAAGGATATTGGTCTTGGAATCAAAAAAGTAAACGAATGCTAAAGTTGAATTTTGACTCTGGATTAGTAACCGAAGTTGAAGATTCTTATATTCACATTGGAGCTGATGATAGGATTTATCTTGGTGGAAAGGATATAGTGCATAAACTCAATCCTAGCTACATTTCTACTTCATATAGTAATACACGCGTCATCATCTCATACATTAGTATCAACAATGAAGTTAAAATCCCAACCTTAAACAACAATAATTACCAATTAAGTTTACCTCCAGGATATGCTAATATTGACATTTCATTTGCGGTACCTGACTATAGCATGGAACATAGTTATGACTATCAATTCAAGTTTTCTTATTCTGATGCATGGACTGACTCTAAAGATGGTAAAATATTTATACCATCATTGTCCCATGGACAATATCAAATATTAATGAGAGGTGTCAGTAATTTTTCTGGCGCTGATACTGATATTGTAACATTAGATATCTTTATCTCTCCTTATTGGTACCAAACTTGGTGGTTCAGATGCTTGGTGGGATTATGCACAGTGTCTTTACTTTATTTCTTCTATAAGTGGAAATTGGCGTATGAAAATGAAAAAAACAAGTTGAAAGCGGAATATGAACACAGAATGATTCATTTAGAAATGCAAAATTTGCGATCTCAGATGAATCCACACTTTATTTTTAATGCACTAAACAGCATCAATGGGTTTATAGTAGAAAATAAAACTCATCTAGCTAGCGAGTACTTAACAAAATTTTCCAAGTTGATCAGGATGATCTTGGATCATTCACAAAGTGACATGATTCCATTAGCAAAGGAGATCGAAGCACTAAATCTGTATGTGATGATGGAAAAAAATAGATTTGATCAAGCATTTGATTTCTACATTTCAAAAGACAGTCACATAGATATGGATGACATTGATATTCCGCCACTTATCTTGCAGCCCTATATAGAGAATGCTATTTGGCATGGATTAATGCATCAAACCAAAATGGGCATCATCCAAATAACCATTAGCCAACAAGATGATAGATTATTTTTTACCATAAACGACAATGGCGTTGGGAGAAAAAAAGCGGAAGAACTAAAGTCAAAAAAGAATGTAAAAACCAATTCTTACGGAATGAAAATAACACAAAAACGCATCAAAAATAATCATATGTCCAATGATGTTATCGTCTCAGATATTGTTGATGAATCTGGAAATATTTTGGGAACAAAAGTTATCATTTCAATCAAGATAATATGATCAAAATATTCAACATGTTGACATATCAGAAGATATCCCATATCCTAAGGTTAGGAGTATTCACTCTTTGCTACATGTCATTTAATACGTGTATCATTAGCCAAAATTTATTCTTCCAATCTTATGCCTCATCAGAAGGGCTTTCTCAAAATAGTATTTATAGCATAGCTGAAACACCAGAAGGATTTATGTGGTTTGGTACACAAGATGGCATTAATAGATTTGATGGTACAAAATTCAAATCGTTTGTACCAAGTATGACGAAAGCTGCCAACAAATCATATGTTTTTTCGAAAATGATTACAGCTTTACATTATGACAAAAGGGACTTTTTATGGGTAGGCACTACAAAAGAATTATTGATCTATGATAGATATAAAGAAAAATTCCATGTTCCATCTGAGTATTTTTGCGGCTTGGAACTTGCAAATAACATGTGGTTTAAAAAGATAGTTTGGGACAAAAACGACAATCTTTGGATCACTACACAAGATAATGGCTTATTCTGTTACTCCCAGTCTGAAGAACAAATGAAAACTATCACCTTCGCTGGCATTGTTCCGAAAAAAATAATCAATGTGATAGTTGATGATTCTAATCAAATTTGGTTATCAACCGATTCAGAAATTTACAAAGGAATAAATGGCGTATTCACACCACTCCACATTGCTAGTCAATTGAAATACAAAAATCTTACTATTGCTGACATGGCATTGATTGATCATAAATTATGGGTGGTTATAAATGGGATTGATGTCATGATCTTGGATATAAAAAATCAAAATAAATTTGCTGTAGAAAGTTTTAATAACCTTTACAAAGGAAAAGAAATGCTAGCAGACGTGCGGCTCATCCACCAAAGTGATGGACAAACTGTTTGGTTTGGAAGCAGAAGTGATGGTTTATTAAAAATAAATCTCAAAGACAAAACATATGTAAAAGCTGGCGCAGCGGGCACATCTTCTTCCTTAAAATCCCAATTTATCCTTAGTTTTTACACCAATAAACAAAACATCACTTGGATAGGCCTGAGTGGTGATTTGGCCAAATACGATATGCAAAAAATTCAGTTTAAACTATGGAGAAATGAAGCCCAACCCAATAAACCTGCTCCCGACAATAAAATATTTAGTATTTATCTAGATAATGATGACGAACTTTACATGGGGACTTTGTATGGCGGATTACTACATTGCAACACCAAAACAGAAAAGATGCAATACTACAAACCATCATCAATTTTGAACAATTCATCAGAATCAAAAAATATCTATAGTGTCATTAAAGGTGAAGGGAATTTGCTGTGGATAGCGACCAGAGCAGGTTTGTTCAGTTTTGATAAAGTGACTAAAGAATTCAAACAATATATAGACCAAATAGACGAACAAACAGTAGAACTTACTGTGCTTTTGAAGCTAAAGAATACTAATAAACTTTTAATTGCTGGATACAATGGTGGTATACGTTTGTTTAATCTGGACACAAGAAGCTTTGAAAAGTGTAATGACCAACAAGGTTTTTTGTCTCAAAATTTACTTCGTGTAAGGTATATGCAAGAAGTGGAAGACGGCAATATTTATATGTCTACCGAGGCTCAAAATTTTATAAAATATAATTACAATTCTGGTATATTTACTACATATCCTGAGTTAAAAAAAATATCAGGAATATCCAGACATTTTTGGATAGATGACCATAACTTATGGGTAGCCACCGATGATGGATTAATTCAAGCAAATCCCAAAGATCTACAAGTCAAAAAACTTTGGAATACAGAAAGCGGATTACCCAATAATTACATCTATGCGGTAGTAGCAGACAATGTGGGTAGGATGTGGATCAGCTCGAATGCAGGATTAGCTCTACTGGATTATAAAAATAATATTGTAAGAAAATTTACAGAAAATGACGGCCTTCAAGGACTTGAGTTTAATACAGCTTCATTTTGCAAGACATCTAAAGGACTTATTTGGTTTGGAGGAATCAACGGATTCAACCTAGTAGATCCATCACTTTCTGTTCAAGATACTTTCTCACCATGTCCTATCATTACAGATATCAAAGTCATGAATGCACCATTGATTGCTGATAAATCGACGCCTTATCTTGACACTATTTTATTATCTCACAACAGAAATTTTATTAGTCTTGAGTTCCAATCCCCCAATTACTCCCAGACAGAAAACATTATTTATCAATATAAACTGGTAGGCGTAGACACTGGTTGGGTAAATAACGGGACGCGAAATTTTGTTAGCTATACCCAACTAAAACCCGGTACATACAATTTTATGGTCAAGTCAGCCAATAGTCACCATATTTGGTCTCCTCAACCTAAAGTTCTAACGATTATCATAGCACCACCTTGGTATAAGACTCCATTATTTATAATCTTAGCGATCATAACATTTCTTTGGCTCACATATTTTGTCATCAAAGAAAGGGTGAAGTCCATAAAATCAAGTGAAAATCTAAAAAGACAAAAGTTGGAGGCCGAAATGCAGTCACTACGATCACAGATGAATCCCCACTTTATTTTCAATTCTCTCAATAGTATTAATGCATTTATCGTAGAAAACAAATCAAATTTAGCAAGTGACTATTTGACCAAATTCTCTAAGTTAATGAGATTCATTCTAGAAAATTCAAAACAAGAACTCATCACCTTGGAAAAAGAATTGGAAGCATTAAGACTATATCTTTTATTAGAAAAAATCCGCTTTAGTGATTCCTTTTCATTCCATATAGAAGTACAAGGAGACATAGATGGTTCGAGTGTTTATATTCCGCCACTAATCATCCAGCCATTTGTAGAAAACGCAGTTTGGCATGGATTGATGCATCTAGATGAAGGCGGATTAGTGATGATCACTGTCAGTGCTCCTTCAGAAGATTTCCTTCTTATAAGTATCAGAGATAATGGCATCGGTAGGCAGAAAGCCAAAGACTTAAAGACAAAAGAAAGTCATAAAGACAGATCTTATGGCATGCAGATAACCAAAGAACGCATCCAATTACAACACACTGAAAACCAAATATCTATCATTGATCATACACATGAATACAATGGAAATTCCACTGGAACAGAGGTATTAATAAAAATTAAAATTTAAACTTATGAACATACTTATAATCGATGACGAACAACATTGTATCACCACTTTGACTTGGGCTTTACAACAATATTGTGAAAATATCGTCATCCTTGATGTAGCAAAAAATGGACAAGAAGGATTCGAAAAAATCACAAAACTGAAACCCGATTTAGTTTTTTTGGATATCGAAATGCCTGTCATGAGTGGTATAGATATGTTGGAGAAATTTGATAGAATAGACTTCAAAATTATTTTTACCACTGCTTATGACCAATATGCTATTAAAGCAATAAAACTAAATGCTAGCGACTATTTGCTTAAACCTATTGACAAAGATGAATTGATAGCTGCTATAGAAAAAGTAAGAAATACGAGCGATGCCTCATTAAATCACGAAAGAATTCAACATCTGAAACACAATTTGCAAGTGCTGGCACATTTGCAAAAAATAGCTGTACCGTCGACAGAAGGTATAATGTTTTTTGATTTAGACACAATAGTACATTTGGAAGCTAGTAGTAACTATACAGTATTATATTTTAATAGCAATACCAAAATCATATCATCCCGTACACTTAAAGAATATGAAGACTTACTCCCCAATGAAATGTTTTTTAGATGCCATCATTCTCACATCATCAACCTGAAATTTATTAAAAAATATATCAAAGGTGAAGGTGGATTTGTAGATCTCGGACATGGCCAAATGGTGGAAGTATCAAGGAGAAAGAAGCAAGAATTTTTAGAATTTATAAAATTTTAAATGATAGAAATTTGATGATAATTTGGCACCACATAAATTAATGACAAAATAGAGCCATATCTATTTCATTTTAATACGTGACCAAATAAGAAAATCACCAAGTATTGCTTAACCCTTGAATGAAGTGATCTGATTAAACCCGGATTATACTTTAGATCTTCGTGATGAGAAGCTAAAATGCAATAAATCAGCTATTTATATTCGAAAAGCTTAACACCGCTACGGTTAGAGAAAATATATAGTCCGCCACTGCTGATTCTGATTTGCAGGCCTTGTCAAGCCAAAGGCATGAAGTTTATCTTCGGAATAGAATTTCTAATGAATATTATGGGTTAAAACCAAAACTTCTTGCCCATAATACAATTCATGGACAAGAATTCTATCTGAATGAAATTTAATATACATCTAGTCAATAGCTTGCTATGGGTATAGTATTAAATAAGAGTTGTATGATTTAGTAGTTGGTAATTAATCAACCGAAAAAACCTGTGTCTAGCTACATTATCCTAAATTAATAAAACTTATATTTAATTATCGGAATATTATCAAATGATTATTTGTCTGCCACGAATTCCTCCATCATCTGAAAACGCTTCCACACAATCATCTATTACTACCAATGATTCTTCAATCGCAAAAACCTGAATTTTATCTTTTATCGATTGAGAATATGTATGAAAATGAATGTTACCATGTTTGCAAATCTCACCAACAAATGCATGATTTTCAGTGGAAAACCAACAGTAAGGCAAAGAAGCATTACACCTTATAATCCAAAATAAATTTTCAACAAATTCGCCTAAATCATCTCCTGATAGTTTATAAGCACCATTAAAAGTTTCTGTGGTGCCAATTTTAATAAGATAGTTTAGTGCTTTTGTAACTGGTTCGTAATCATTCTTTTGCGACAACCATGGAACACCATAATCTAAAATAAAAATTAGGTCAGCGCCCAATGAATTACTAAGTTTTTCCATTATACTATCAAGCTCGATAGCATAAACAAAAATATCACTAAAATTTAAATTGAAAATAAACTCACCATAATATTCGAAATTCTTTACTTCTATATCATCTTTCATACTTAAGAATTCGCCCAATTCACGTTCATTTAACTTATCGATTTCTGATTGATCAAAATAACGATGAATATCTAATTCTATGTCATAATATTTTCCAGGTGTAGTCATATAGGGATCTTGTCTAGGGTCAAATCTTTTTTGCCAACTAGCAATAAATGAAGAAAACACTTCATTTATTAAGGCATCCTGTCTAGAAATTAGTTTGTACATCTATATTTCTGAATATTTTGGCTCTCTCGATAAATTCCTAATACTTCATTTTGAATTTTGAAGCTACTCCCCAAACCTCCCAATAGCTTCCTCTACCCAATCATTCCCCTTCAAATACACATCAGGCTTCAGCCCTTCTTTGTCAACAGAAAAACCTGTGTCTAGCCACAACATCCTATCTAGTGGCAATTGTATCCTCATAGCAGCACAATTGGTTTTATAATGTACAATATTGCCATAATCCATCATGCCAGCTGTATTACTACCCATGACGGTCACTTTGTCACTTTGCCTAGCATACATCGTAAATAATTCTCCACTACTTACGGTATTTTCATTGATCAGTATGGCTACTTTTTTGGGGTTTTCAAGCGTTTTCTCTAATTGTAGGGTATCCGCAATTTTTTCTGATGAATTGTACATGGTGCCAACTTTACTACGCATCTTGTCTATCTCTCCATCCAATTCCTTTTTGGTTTTACCATCGAGTTGGTCATACACACTTTTGACAAAGGTGCTAAACCACAAATCAATATTTTGATGGGTCATTCGCATTTCCCCGTTGTATTTTATGATAGGTTTTGAATAAATATAATCGATAAGCTGCATACCTACCCTATAATCTCCACCTTCATTATCCCTCAAATCTATAACCCAATAAGGCGTTTTTGCCAACTTTTCCTTATATTTGTTTAGCAGCCAAGTGGTTTGTTCTTCTGAGTCATTAAAAAAACATGGAAACTTCCAAATGGCTACATCATTTTTAAATGTCAAACTTGGCGCATATTTATCTTTACTCAATACATACTCATCTAAATCTCTTTTAATAGAGACATTAGGTCCTGTTTTTTCAAAAAAAACAATATCAAAATCTAGAATATTATCTACCAATTGGACGGTATGATTGGATACATCTGACTTGTCACCTTCATAAAACGTCCCTTCATAAACATTGTCTTTTTTGTTAATCACCAACTTCACATCCCCAGGTTTCCAATGTTCATTTTTGGTGGTAAGTACGGTTGCATAAAATACATTGGGTGCTGTCTGTGTAATGGCCAATGTATAACTTGGGTGTGTATAAATTCCTTCTATTGGGTCAAGCATTTTTGTATCATCGAAATACGCATTTGCTTGATTTTCGGTGATTTGTGTCGTCAGAATCTTTATTTCTTTGGTTACAGTTTGAGTAGTAGTAGTGCTAGATTTAGGTTTAGCATATTTAATTCTCAAATGTTTATCTTTGAAAAACGAAATCCATTCTTGTAGTTTTTTGGCGCAAGTACTATCTGATTGTATTGTTTTTGCTTCTGCTAATCTGCTCGATGTCCACCTTTCATAAACTTCCCCATTTTCAGGTCCTACCTTATCAAACCAACCTGCATAATTATCCTCCACGATTTGCTTCGCCTCCGTAAAAATACTGGCACAATCACAACTTTGTCCAAATGCAATCTTTGTCGAAAGCAGTAGAAAAGCTAAAATAAATCTATTCATAAAATGGTTTTGGGTATTAAGATTTTCTATTATAATGTAATTCAGACTGCAATGACAGCATCCTTGAATACATCGAGCAAATATAAACTAGATTTATAGATGTGGGGAATGATTTGTAAGTTATTCTTGAAAAAAGTTGGAACAAAGAGTCTACTCCGAAAAGTCATTTATTCAAATAATTGAAAAATTTTAAATCCTAATTTATTGATAAACAAACGTTTCCCTTTAGGGTTAGTGTAAAAACGGTTGATTATCAATAAATTTATGTTTTCGGAGTAGACTCAAACTTAAATAATTGAATATATATATATCAATGAGCGAATCTCAAAGGCGAGTTTTTTTTGTTTCCGTCGGGAAGATGACTTTAATGCGTTAAGAAGACAAAACAGAGGCGGCATTTTCACGCTGAAGACGTGACAGGTTTATTTACTTTTTTTTTTGCTGCTTAGAAAAAGTTACTATCCTCATCAGCAATCCATAAAGTCCACCGACTAAAATACCACCATATGTCCCATAATACTTTTTAATCTTTCTGTTATTTGTGTTTTTAAGATCTTCCACTTCAATCTATTTGATCATCATGAATTCGTAAATACTTTTCTATTTACTCACTCATCCCAAATTGATCTATCGTCTGCTTACCATGAATTGCAATTGAGAAATTTAGTTCTGTCCAAGCAGTTCCTTCGAGCCCCTTTAAGTTTATCCCATCTTTTGTTTTAGTAACTATGATTAAGAAGTCAGCAATGTTTGCATCTTTAATGGCAGAGACATTGTCTTTTTCCGTCATCCCATATTCGTCTATATATTGTGGCAGGTCATTAGATTGACCGAAACTCAAGTCTACCCATGCACAACCTTTCAGGCTTTGTATTTTAAGTCCATTTTCCATATTTTCGATGACGATTTTAAAGTCTCTCAGATTTGCTTGGTTTTCATTTTGTGCCACCACAGCAAAACTACTAGTTATGAAGCTTGCTACAATTAATGTCTTGATAAAGAATTTGTTGAATATGGATTTTGTTTTCATTTTGATTGTGTTTAGATTTTTATGGATATGAGTAAGGAAATTTATTTCCTTTTCGATGACAAATATAACGCAGAATTTAGATCTTGACTATATGTCTGATCTTATTTATAAAAATATTTTTGAAAAGATGGTTGAATACGTCTGAAAATAAACTAAAATGATTTAACTATCCAATATGTTTCTTTTGGCACAGTATCATACTTAAACATTAAACAAAATATGGATTAAATAAATTGCCACTTCCCTTAAACATTATACATTTAAACATGAAACGAAATTCAACAAATCAACAAATTCAACCAATTCAGCAATTCAACCAATTCAGCAAATCAAGCAGCACTAACCATCCCATTTTCGTTAATATTTTACTAAACATCATCAGTTTAAACTTCCATCCAAAAGAATTGTCTACTTTTGACATTCAATTTATTATATATGAAGTTTTTCCCACTTTTCCTTTTTGTCTTTGGTTTTTCAGCCCTATCTGCTCAAACCACCGAAGGCACCATCAAATACAAACAAACTGCTTACTTTGACAACGAAAATCTCCCCGCTGATGCGCCAAAATCAATGGAAATAGCCATGAGACTCAAGTTCAGCAAAGCATCTTCTCTCTACGAAAAAGATCCTGATGTTGTGGAAGTCGAAAATCCAGAAGACAACACACCTAGAATGTTCAGAAGAATGAGAAACCAAGGCGCTAGAACGTATTACAAAAACCTAAGCGAAGGCAAGGTATTAGAACAAATAAGCTTTTTTGGCAAGGACTTTTTAGTCACTGATTCAGTATCCAATATCAAATGGAAAGTAAGTGCAGGCGAACAAAAAATTATTCAAGGATACACTTGTATGAAAGCAACTTATAAGGATAGCCTGACAAATCTTGTGGCATTTTTTACACCACAAATTCCAGTATCTACAGGTCCAGAAAAATATGGCAAGCTCCCAGGTCTAATCCTTGAGATCCAAAGCGCAAAGATGCATATCATCGCCACGGAAATCAACAAAACAGCCTTTGAAGCACCTATAGCAGCTCCATCAAAAGGCGAAAAAATGACCCAAGAAGCATTTAAAAAGTTGCGTGATGAAAAGATGAAAGAACAACGTGAAATGTGGGGCGGCCAGGGTCCAGGCCGAAGAATGAATAGACAATAAATCAAAACACCAACTTTTTAATTCAATTTTTAGGTGACAAGATTAATAATAGCTACAACGCTTGTGTTTGTAGCTTTGGGCATTTCAGCACAGACATATACACTTAAAGGAAAGGTCCAAGACACTTCAAATAAAAACCTAATAGGCGCAGTCACCGTTGCACTCAATCCTGTCGACTCTGTGTTAGTAGGTTTTGGGGCCACAGAAACAGATGGTAGCTTTGTTATAAATGACTTACCGCAAGGTTCGTATAACTTCCAAGTAACGTATATTGGATATGGTACCATTCAACGATTAATTGAAGTCAAAGGAAGTAATAAAACCATAGACCTTGGTGTCGTAACCATGAATGAAGAAGGCAAAATGCTAGATGCCGTTACCATTTCCGCCGAATATGTTCCAATCAAAGTGACCAAAGACACCCTTGAGTTTAATGCAGACGCTTTCAAAACCCAACCAAACGCAGTGGTAGAAGATTTACTTAAAAAACTCCCAGGTGTAGAAGTCGACGCAGAAGGTGGTATCAAAGTCCAAGGAGAAGATGTCATTTCTGTCACAGTAGATGGTAAAGAGTTTTTCGGCAAAGACCCTAAAATGGCTACCAAAAATCTTCCTGCAGATGCTGTTAAAAAAGTACAAGTCTTTGATAAAAAATCTAAAACATCTGAATTTACAGGCGTAGATGATGGCCAAGATGAAAAAACAATCAATATCGAACTAAAAGATGATAAAAAAAGTGGTTACTTCGGCAATGTTATGGCAGGTTACGGAACAGATGATCGCTACGAAGGTAAAGCCATGCTCAATCGTTTTGACAAAAAAATCCAGCTTTCATTCATCGGTGGTCTCAACAACCTTAATAATACAGGCATTAGCGTAAGTGATTTTGCAACCATGTCAGGTGGTGGAGGTGGTGGCAGACTGAACTTCAATACAGGCGCACCCGTTTCATTCAGTCAAAATAATAGTGGAGAAACCAGCAGTGGGACTGTGGGTCTAAACCTAAACTATGATTTGGGTAATAAAAACAAGGTCAACTTTAGTTACTACTTGACACAAAATAAAACTGATCTTCAGGAAATGTCCAATACAAACTCATTCCAAAGAGATCTCAACTTGATCAATATCAAATCAAGAGTAGCATACAATGAAGGACTAAATCACAACTTTTATGCTGTCTTGGATTTAAAAATTGACTCTACTACAGAGACGACAGTAACAGGTACACTTGGGATAAGAGATACCGAAAATACTAACAATGTCATAGATACCACACTAAATGATCTCAGGTCTTTGCTTAATTTAAGTGAACAAAATAATATAAGTAAAACCAATGCAGACAACTACTCTTTCCAACTTAATCTTCGCAAAAAGCTCAATAAAGTAGGTCGTACCGTCACTTTAGATGGTTCATATGGAAACAATGTATCCAAAAATTTGAATGATTTGGTTAACAATGTGCTGGATGAGAATCTAGTCCAAATAATCGAAAGGTCAGCGTTTCAATATCAATTCCAAAACTCTGATAATAAGAATTATAATTTTGGTGCTTCATACACAGAGCCATTGAGTAATAAATGGTTTTTGACATTAAACGCTTCTCGCAAAAACAATAAAACAGACCTGATCAAAGACTTTTTTGACATTGACCCAAACAACACTACCATTAGAGTGCTCAACGAAGAGTTGAGTCGTACTTTTGACAATACCTTTGTATATAACATTGGTGGTGCCAATATCAGATTTAAAAACGAAGCACTGACCTTCAGCACAGGACTTGAATTCCAAAATTCCAACCTAGACGGCATACCGAATATAGGAGCGCCTATAGATAGAAGTTTCAATTACTTTTTGCCAAAAGCCAACTTAGAGTTTGAAAAAACAAATATTCGTTTGAATTATTCAACCTCCGTACGTGAGCCTTCTATGGATCAACTTCAGCCCGTCATAGACAATTCCAATCCTTTAAATGTCTACATCGGTAATCCAAATCTTGTCCCTGAATACAGACACAATCTTCGTATCAGATACAACTTTTTTGACCAGTTTAACTTCAGAAGTCTTTTCGCAAATATCAGAATAGGTTATACTGAAAATAGGATAACCACATCTTCTTTTATAGATCAATCATTTGTAAGAACCCAAACACCTTTGAATACGGATCAAGAAACGACCCTTGCGGGAAATATAAATTACAGCAGCCCACTCAATTTTATGAAAGCAAAATTTAGAGCAGGTGTCAATTCATCTTTAACAAATGGTATCAATTTTATCAACCAAGATGCCATTGATATTGCGAGATGGTCTAATGGGGTGAATGTCATGCTAGAAAATAAAACCAAAACAAGATATGACGCTTCTATAGGTGGAAGATGGAGCTTTAATAATAATATTTACAAAAATAACAAGTCATTAAACAGCGACTTTGTAAACCAAACGTACGACGGTTATCTTGCGCTGTTTGCAGGTAAAGGTTGGACCATAGACACCAGAATGGAATATAATATCTACGGTCAAGGCTCATTCGATGAAGTTACATCCGTAAAACTTTGGCAAGCGTCTATCTCCAAAGGATTCATGGCCAATAAGCTAACCGCAAAACTTAGAGTATTCGATATTCTGAACCAAAACCAAGGCGTAAATAGGACAGCTTCTGAAACATACATTCAAGAATCTATTTCAAATACCATAGGTAGATACATCTTGCTGAATGTCACGTATACTTTAAATGCTCTAAGTGCCCCACCTGCACCTAACATGATGATGTTTCATTAGAGTATGTTTAAAAATTTTCTTAGTTGCTAATCAATAGGTTATGGTTCTGACGATAAAAGAATTAAAGAGTTTAGTGAACTAAACGATGAGATTATTTTGAATTCAGGTTCATAAGATATTGATTATAAGGCAATAAAAAATTAAACTTACTCTTAATCCAACTGATGCAAATACATCTGAATGGTATTTTTCAAACCATAATACAAAGCATCACAAACCACTGCATGTCCGATAGAGACCTCGAGTAGTCCAGGCACATGTTGTTTGAAGTATTTGAGATTATCTAGATTCAAATCATGACCTGCATTGATACCTAAATCAAGTTTTTGACAGAAAGCCGCTGCTTCTGAGAATGGTGCAATTGCTTTAGCTTTGTCTGTACCAAAGTCATGTGCATATGGACCGGTATAAAACTCGATACGTTCTGCGCCCGTTTCTTTGGCAGCATAAAGCCTATCAGCTACAGGATCAATAAACAAACTCACTCGTATACCTGCATCTTGTAATCTACTAACTACGTCTTTTAGAAATACAGCATGTGTGATCGTATCCCAACCATTGTCGGATGTGAGTGCGCCAGGCAAATCGGGTACCAAAGTACACTGATGTGGTTTGTTTTTAATGACCATCTCTAGAAAATCTTCTGATGGATATCCTTCGATATTAAACTCAGTAGTCACTACTTCTTTGAGCACAGGAATATCAGCATATTTTACATGTCTTTCATCAGGTCTAGGATGTACCGTAATACCTTGAGCGCCAAACTCTTCACAATCCAATGCAACCTTTACCAGATCAGGATAATTGGCACCACGAGAGTTTCTAATCAGCGCTATTTTATTTATATTTACACTTAACTTTGTCATCTTTTGATTATTTGTCAGTTGTGTTTAAAAACTATTTTACCAAATTGTTTACCTGCTTCCATCTTTTGAAATCCTAAAGGCAAATCATCAAAACTTAAGACTTCATCTACGACAGGTCGGAACTTGTATTTATGGACAAATGCTAACATATCGACAAAATCTTGGTCTGAGCCCATGGTACTGCCTAAAAGGGAGATCTGTCTCCAGAAAATCAACTGTGGATTAAGGCCATCTATCTTCCCCAATGATCCACCATAAAAAGATATTCTTGCACCAGGATTACATACTTTAACCAAGTTATTAAATCCTGATCCACTAGCACTATCTATGACCACATCTACACCACCTATGTCAGCCATCAGTTTTTTAGGCCAATCCACATCATGGTATAGATAACCACCTTTGGCGCCAAGAGACATGGCTTTTTCTATTTTATCTTCTGTACCTGATGTCACATACACATCACAACCAAGTGCTATCGCATACTGCATGGCAAATAAAGCCACACCACCACCTATGCCTGAAATTAGGACCTTATCACCTGCTTTTGGTTGCGCTTTCACGACCAAAGCCCTGTAAGCAGTCACTCCTGCCAATGGTAAAGCAGCTGCTTCTTCTGCAGTCAAATAACTTGGCTTTTCATGCAAGTATTTTTTGGGTATACAAATATAATCTGCAAACGTACCATCATCAGGCACACCTAGTACCCTAAAATTCAATGCTTGGTAGGCTTCATCATCTCCCCAATCTAACCCCGGATTGATAACATATTCTTTTCCTTCCCAAGTACCACACCCATCAGCACCCATGATGGCACCAAGTTTTATTCCTGGATATTGCCCTTTGGTGATCCATACATCTCTATGATTGAGCGCAGAAGCAGATATTTTGACCAAAGCTTCGTGTTCATTTGGGACAGGAATAGCTACTTCGGTTTTGTAAGGTGGTTGATTTATTTCTTTGATGATATATGCTTGCATGTACTTATTTTATGTCTAAAAACCATTTTGGTAACAATAAAAAAACCGGATATGTTGCCATATCCGGTTTGAAAAAACCCAGAATCATTTTTATAAACACATTACTCGATTAAAATCATCTTTTTGGTAGAGACAAAGTCTCCTGCTTCGATGTGATAGTAATATACACCTGAAGTTCCTAATGAACTACTTGCTATATTTATTACGTGGTATCCTTTTTCGTACACATTTGAAGATGTGAACACTACTTTACCAGTTACATCCAAAACTCTTACGATAGCAGCTGATGGCTTAGCCAATTCGAATGAGATATTGGTATAATCCTTAAATGGATTCGGTTCGTTTTGGTATAGTACATTCTGAATACCTGACTGACCTTCTGTTCTAGACTGAAGACTTAATGGTCTGATGGTAGCATCTGTTTCGTACAATTCTGCTTTCAACACATCATCATTAAAGCTGATCTCTTTTGTGTTACCACTTCTCAATGCTTTAAATTTAATAGTGAATAGATTTGCATCTGCTGCGATACTTTGACCACGAGCTACATCATAACTCACTGCAATTGTTCCGTTTTCAGTATTTAATAAGTTCATATGTTGTGAAGTAATTGCAAGCGCACCTGCTTCTACTCCTACGAAACTCAATACATTTGCATCATAATCTAAGGCAAACTGTGCACCCATGATTTCCATAACATCACCTGCTTTTACAGTGTATGATACTTCATCACCTGTGTTGTAAGACATCTCATCTGCTACGAAAAGCGCATTCTGAGATCTGCTTTCTGTAGATCTGCTACTTGCATTCGCCAAAGCACTATTGTTCACATCACCCACTTTGATAGCTGTAAAGTTCACATTTGCTTTATCTTCGAATAATGAATCAAGATTAACCTTAGACGGGAAGTCAAATGGGAAAGCAGGATCAGCGAATACATAATCTGTAGGTACAAATCTCCATGACGTGTTATTGTCCAAAGTAGTACTTACACCTAGGATCAATTTTCTTAAATTTACCAAGTCACTAGCGGTGATGCTTCTAGAATTGTTAACATCTGCTGCTAATAATTTATATGGTGAAGATATCGCTTGTACACCTAAGATATGTCTTTGTATCAATACCAAGTCAAGGGTAGACACACCATTCAATATATCTGAATTTTTATAAGCACCTATTGATTTAGGATCAAAAACATCTACACCAGTCAATCTGTATTGACCTTCATTTTTAGTCATATCCGTGATTTCTGTTGAACTTACCATATTCACAAGTTCTACTTCGATTCCATCGATACCCTCTGCCATTTCAGTAGTAATTCTACCTGCAACGGTTGGCAATAATCCTGCATTATCTGTACAAGCATTGGTAAGTGGTGAATCTTGAAGTATTAATACTACATCACAGAAATCACTATTACCCGCTGCATCGATCACATACATTTTTAATGGAATTCTTGCTACTTGACCATTTGGTATATCTGCACAAGTAAATGTTCTAGCAGGTTGATTACCAGCTGCGTTAAATGAGAACCTTAGATTGGCATCATTACCGCACGCTCCTGTACTCTTAAGGTTAAAGTCGCTAGCCCATACTTCTGTAGAACCATCTGCATCTATTACCCAAACTACTTCGCCAAGACATACTGGTGTTGGTTTTTTAGTTGATCTGATCACTACATCATAAGCACAAGTAGATGATGTACCACATCTGTTGGTCACTACAAAACTTACTCTGTGCGTACCTACTTCTAGGGTTCTTGTAAATGTGCTACCAGTACCTGATGCATCAATAGTATTATTTTTATTGATATCTAATGTCCAAGTATATTTCAATTCGTTTGCGTCTGTACATGCATCTTCTGCTGTTGCGACAAATGTAACATCTGCATCACATCTTGCAGGATCTGTATTGACTGTTCTAGTAGTACAACCTGATGTAAATCTTGGTGCATCTGTACCTTTCAACTTGATCACTTGCGTTTTCTCAAAGATCGGTCCTGACACGTTGTTATAAGTACACCAGTCAATCACTCTCCAAGTTCTTAATATTTTCAAACATGCATCTGGCACTTCATAAAATACTTGATCTGTGTGAGATATTCCTATCTGCGTACAAGCTGTAGAAGTGATGATTGGCTTGCTATTCAATACTTCAGGTGTTGCATCATCTATGTTACATGAATTGATACTGATATCACTAGGGAACACAATGTTATTTGCATTGAATGTAGGAGCTGTAACAGTAAGTGTTTGTCTACAGAATACGGTTGGGTCACTGATGACAAACCACTCTCTCACTACTGTACCGAATCCACATGTATTTAAGCCATTTGAAATCAATCTGCTATTCACTGTAAGGTTACCACATACGCCTGTTACCGTTGGTTTTCCGAAGAATGTAGTATCAAAGAATGTGGTATTGTTTGCAGCAAAACCTGCTATTCTAGTATCACCACATGTCAATGTTTTATTGGTAGGACAAGTGATTACTGGTTTACGTTTGTTCTGAACTTTAACGGTTGTCTCACATTCGTTAAAATTACCTGCTTTATCATACACTCTTAGTATTACTGTTACCGTTGATCCTGTAGGTGTGATATCAGCACAACAGAAATTCACTTTAGGTCCAAATGTTAGATCTGAAGCATAACCAGGACAAGTAGTTGTCTTACGTCTTACTTCGAATCTGCCAAGTTCGCAATTGTCATTACTATGATCATCAAGTGACTCAGCATATAATTCAGCCCATCCACTATCTTCAAGTGAAATAACAGTTGTTCCTTCACAAATTGCTGTTGGTGGAGTTTTGTCTACTACATCTACTTCTGTGAAACAATCTGTTGAATTTCCACACTCATCGGTTACAGTATATCTGATCCAAGTTCTACCCAAAGGTAAGTTTACGATGGTAAAGTTAGGGAATGTTCCTGTCACTCTTGTATCACCTTCTACAGTTGTGAATGGTGTAGATGGACCCGGATCATTACCAAGTGCATCTGCTTTTTTGAATGCAACTGTCCAAGTCGTAGCTGAACAATCATAAACTACGATCGGTGCAATCACAGACCAATCTGCTGTACATGAAGCGCTTTTTGTAAATAATACTGAAGCTACTGTTTCACTATCAAGTGGAGAAACCATATCCGCAGGACAAGTAATTACTGGTCTTACATCATCTTCTATTTTGATAGTCTGAGCGCATACTTTGTCTTCACCAGTACACCAGTCAATGATGTTCCACTGTCTGAATACTTTAATACCAGCTCCACACAATTCAAAAACTACATCATTATAGTAAACTTGAATATTCTGACAAGAAATATTTGATGGTTGACCACTCACAGCTGGCGTTGGAGCACCATTTGGTAAAGTCGCAAATGGAAGACCACATGATCTAATAAAATCTACTGGACAAACCACATCTTCAAGATCCGCTCTTTCTAAATAAAAGAACTGTGTTTTTACACCTGATACGTTGCCACTTGCATCCGTAGCAGTCCACTCTCTTCTAATGATTTTTGCGTAATCATCAGCACAAAGTTGTGGCATCACAAAATCTGCTTTTTTGTAGGTAAGTGTTCCACCACATCCATCTATAAACACAGGTCTGTTTTGTGCATTTGTTGCTGTTTGATTTAAGAAAGTTGATTCACCATTACATACCAATGTACAAATCGATGCACTTACTGCTGATTTAACATTACCATCTCTACTGTCGATATCTAAGCTATTGATAATGGTAACAGTCCCAGGTGGGATCATACTAACCGTTGATACTACTAGAAAATAGTTAGTACCTACACTTAAACTACCAGAAAATGATCTAGTGCTCATAGTCAGTAAGTTAGTACAAGGAGCAGCAGGGTTAAAACTTCCTGAATAAAGATTGAAAAGGGCATTTGTTTGACCCAAATTAATATCCACAATTCCTGTAGCATCTACTGCAAACTGTACAACTGTATAATTTGAAGTAGCATAGCCACCTGCACCACCTGTACAAATAGAACCAAAAGGTCTTTGATAAGTTGGTGTACTTCCACTAACTAGAGTATCAATTGAAGTTATTCTTTCTTCACAAGGACAAGTAGAAATCACTGGAGCTAATTTGTCTTCAATAGAAGCATTTCCCCAACAATTGTTACCACATCCTCTCAGACTGACTTTCACCTTAAGGGTAAGTCCGATGTGTGCACTGTTTATCGTAGGTCTCACTACTGGAAGGCCATTAAAAGTACCTACAACTGTTGATGGTAATGATGTACCATTTGGCAATTTTGCTTCTACATCATAATATTCATCTGTATAAGCAGGTGCTTCTAAGATCATATCAGGATCGATTGTCATAGAACAATCATCATCTAGTGATATTTGGACATCATCATTACAAGCCATTATGGTGTTACAGTTTACCTGAGCTTGTGCTGAATTTAAAGAAAGTATAAGAGTTAAGGCAATTGAGAATGCCACCGTGGTCGTCTTGAATAAACCTGAAAAAGCGTTGATCAGGTTTGAAATTTGTGTAAAATTGGGTCTTTTCATTGGATGAAAATTTAATATTTGATTAAATCGATAAGATTTCATTGTATATAAATCCGGAAGGTGTGCAGTCCCGAAAACTTCGTCTTTCTTCAAGACTGCACGCTTTATCCGATTTATTTTATGACTATCATTTTACGGGTTGCAGAATAATTTTCCGTGTCAAGCTGATAGTACAGTACGCCATTTAGATTTAAAGTAGATACTTCTAGGTTGATCGTGTTATAACCTTTAGCATATTGGCCTTTGGTTTGATACACTTGCTTACCTGTAAGGTCATAAATCTTAAGTGTGACTTGCTCTGCTGTAGGCAAGTTAAATCCTATGATCGTGGAAGTATTGAAAGGGTTCGGTACGTTTTGGAACAATTCAAACTTATCTGTTTGTGTTGCATCCACATTTCTACTTTCGATTTTCACACCTTGTGTCAATACTTGATTACCTTCATTGGTATATATTTCAGGACTTAGTTTTGCTCTGTGCAATGAAATGATGTTTTCATCCTTCACATCACTCAACAATCTGAATTGTAATGTCAATAATTGGTCGTGTAAGTTTACTGCTTCCATTGAACTCCAACTTAAGTGCAACATACCTTCAGATAAATTATTGAAACCAATGTGCTCATCTTTAAGGGCTAGTTTATTTGATTTCACATCTACTAATTCAGCTTTTGCTATATCAAATCCTAAGGTCATTTGAAGTCCTAATACTTGTTGTAAGTCGTTTGCCGAAATACTCACTTCTACGATATCACCTTGTTTTCCATTGACTGCATCAGCTTGTAATGTGACGTTACTTCTTGGCATGACAACTGTAGACTTTGCATTTGCTTTTACTGAACCATTGACATCACCTATCTTGACTGCTACGAAATCAAGTCCCGCTACATCATGATCAAGATTTATCATACCTATTTTCTCATTGAAAGGGAATGGCGCCTTAGGATCAGCAAATATCTGTGCCACATCTACAAATCTCCAACTCTTATTATTGTTGAATTGCGGTTGTACACCTAAGATTACTTTTCTCAACTCTACAAGATCCGATGCTGTCACTTTTTCTGAGCTATTGACATCTGCTGCGATAACTTTGTAAGGTGAATCCAATGTTGCAATACCTAAGATATGTCTTTGGATTAATACAAGGTCAAGTGTCGAAATACCATTAGATGCATCATCTTGTTTGTCAGCTTGTATGCTGTAATCTTCATACATTGGCAACTCACCGAATGAGAATTTACCAGTGGTTACAGTATTAGCTGATTTAGGAAACTCTTCTTGTTCAGAAGCAAGCTCAACTTTTACATCGTGTACCATCTCGCCACCGTCTGTATAAACATTACCTTGTACAGTTATTCTACCGTTTACATTTGTACCACAAGAATTGCCATTGTCTTGAACAACCAATCTTACCGTACAGAAATCACTGTTATTTGCTGCATCAATTGTGTACACATCAAGGGTAAACTCTTTGAAAGCACCACCTTCTAAGTCAGCACAAGTAAATGTTCTAGAGATATCATTTCTATTGGTTGCTGAGAATGAAGATACTAACTGATTGCCTGTAGAACAGTTGTCTGTCGCACCAAGATCAAAATCTGAAGCCCAAATAGTTACTTCTTTTGAAGTCGGCATGATGACTGTTATAATCTCAGAGATACAGTAAGGCGTTGGTTTTTTATCATCCGCTACAGTAAAGATATTATTACAAGTTCTTACATTATTACAAGCATCTCTTACAGACCATGTAATTTTGTGTGTACCATAAGGGAAGTTTCTATCTATGCTGCTGCCAACACCTGCTGCAACTTCTAAGCTACCATTATTACCTTCATCGATCGTGTATGACCATTTAAGTAAGTCTACAGGTGTACAATCGTCAGTCGCAGTTGCCGTTACTTTTACATTTGCAGTACAAACACCAACTTGTGTAATCGTAAGATCAGAAGTAGAACATCCTTTTGTAATCGTCGGCAATACCGTATTATTAATCATGATGACTTGTGTAGAAGTCCAAGTTCCAATCAATGGGAAACCAGGTACTGTCTGACACCAATCGATCACTGTCCACTTTCTAAGTACTTTTGCACAAGCTTCTTCTGTAAAATTGAAGACAATATCTTCGTAATCAGCTGCTAATTGTGCACAAGCTACATTTCTCAAGTATCTTGGTCTTCTACTCGCAAGCGGTAGATTATCAGGATCTATATTATTAATACATGCATTACTCAATGTTGTATTCGTAGGCCATTGAATATCATTTGCTGTAAACGGTGTGCTGTTTCTCACAGTAATTACTTGAACTTTTACCGTTTTATTTCCGTACGTATCAGTCGCAGTGAAAGTTCTTCTAATCTCACCTACCTTACATTCGTTACGTAAATCTACACTTTCTACCACAAGACTAGCTGTACAATTGTCTGTAACTGTTGCAGTACCAAATCTTGTAAGTGTAGTGAAATCTTCTATACAATTTGCGGTAACATCAGCAGGTGCTGTCACTGTAGGGAAGATATTATCTTGAACCCTAGCTTCAACCATACAAGAATTAAACAAACCTACTTTATCCCATACGCCTAGTTCTACCATAATCACTTTACCTATGTCATCACAAGTAAACTTAACTTGGTTGTCGCAAGCTAGCGTATTCCATGCTACTGGATTATCCATTCTTCTGACTTTCAAGCAAACCAATTCGCAATTATCATGGCTACCATCATCAAAAGTGTACACACCAGCATTAGCCATACCTTCGCTACCGATAGCTATGATGGTATTTTTATCACAAACTGGCGTCGGTGGTTGGTTGTCGATTACATCTACTTCTGTAAAACAGTCTGTAGAGTTACCACATATATCTGTCACGGTATACTTGATCCAAGTACGACCTGATGGCAAATTCAAAATTCTAAAATTAGGATATGAACCAGTCACTTGTACATTGCCCGCTACTTTTACATATACACCATTCACAGGTGGCAATCCATTGTTATCTGCTAATAAGAAACTTACGTCCCAAGTCGTAGATGAACAGTCGAATATAACTGTAGGAGGTATTACTGTCCAATCTCCACCACAACCATGCTCTTTTGCATTGATCACTGCAGATGTACCTGGTCTTCCGATCAAATCTGGTGGACAAGTAATCACAGGATTTGTAGTATCCATGATGGTAATTAATTGGTTCAGTATTCTTATTTCACTTGTACAGTGATCGATTACTGTCCATTTTCTTACGATTTTATAAGAGTTAGGACCGCATATAGGAAGGATTGCATCCGTAAATGAAACTGATGATTTCAAACAAAGTGTACCTATTGGATAACCTGTAGATTCAGGGCTAGGGTTACCTGCAAAATCTTGACCTACAGGTATTTTGATCCAGTTGCCACAAGCTTCTAATGATGCATAAGGACCCGTAGCACTATCGTAGTTACCTGGGAAGATCACATCTTCGATATCTGCTCTATTTACACTGATCACTTGTGTACAAGAAGATGTATTATTTGAATTATCAGTGACTAACCATGTTCTTGTGATGATAGAACTATAAGGTCCCACACATAGGTCAGTAACAGAAACATCTGTAAATGTTAGGAATGCATCACTACATTTATCAAAGTTTCTAAGCAACCATCTTTTAGGATTGTTAATGATAGGAACTACTTCAGCGCCTACTGGCATTACTGGGAATCCAGTAACCGCAAAATTATTAAGGTTTTCACAATTGATTACTGTGTCTGTAGGACAAACCAAGTCTGGGATAGATTTGTCTTCTATAAGCGCATATCCCCAACAAGAGTTACCGCTGCATTCATGAACCACTGTGATACTAAGTGTTTTATTGATATATTTATATCCAAGTGTTCCATTAGGAATGATCGTATCCCTTTGTAAATCTTTGATAATGATATCATAAGATGCATCAGGATAATTTTGATCTTCTAGAAACTGGTCAGGTGTAAAGTATAACTCACAACTTGGATTCATAGATAAATTGACCAAATTATTACATGCCAATGGAACAGTCACTTCGTTCACGATATCTATTCTTTCAATAGTAGTGAATGGACAAAGATTATTACCTGCCACAAAATTTCCAGTTACTCTCAGGTAGTAAACCCCTGTAGTATTTGGCCATGTTATTGTTTGGCTATTAACTGATCCTGCTGACAATATACCTGAAGGCATCGTTCCCGCTGCATCCAAAAACACACCCCATGAAACACCACTCACCTGGGCAGGAGTAGCACCTATAGTATATGTTTCTGTATCGCCGATACAATTGCCGAAGTCACCCCTAATTGCCGTTAATCGCGCTGGATCGACAATAGATAC
>Ga0075154_10000731_pt1 | contig 26395 bp, 26 predicted proteins | sample JI71714BDNA_FD_70965 | JGI IMG/M metagenome (GOLD analysis project Ga0075154, IMG submission 70965) | Wastewater effluent complex algal communities from Wisconsin, to seasonally profile nutrient transformation and Carbon sequestration -... | ecosystem: Engineered > WWTP > Effluent > Algae...
ATATGCAAAATACAAATCTGGTAACAATCAAACATTCGAACCGGAGCGCAGCGGAGCATGCAACGCACGTCCGATAGCTATCGGACCGCAGCGAGTAACCGACAGCGGAATAATCAAACAATTAAACAACTGAACAACAAAAAATAGTATTAGGTATTTAGTATTTAGACGAGGGGCCTATGATTCTTTTCATGCGAATGGGAGAATATGCAAAATACAAATCTGGTAACAATCAAACAACCGAACCGGAGCGCAGCGGAGCATGCAACGCACGTCCGATAGCTATCGGACCGCAGCGAGTAACCGACAGCGGAATAATCAAACAATTAAACATTCGAACAATTAAACATTCGAACAACCGAACATCCGAACACTCAAACATCCGAACACTCAAAAACCCAATATAGGCCGCCAGTCTTTCATGTAAATGATGAGGTAAAACAGGGCTACCCAACTGCCCAGGACAAACTGGATAACCCAGTCTTTCAATAAAATTTTGGTGGGATTGCCGGTTTTGCCTTTTACGAAGGTAAGCTGCAGATAGCGCAGCACGCCCATAATTACGGGAAAGGCCGTGATATACAAATGGGCGGTTCCCCACTGCTCCACCACCTCATCGGAAAGCACGTACATCATATACGCCACAATAACCACCCCGGCCATCATGACCATGCTGAGATTGATGAACTCTAAATTATACCCGTCAACCGAACGGCGCATGCGCTTGCCGCTTTCCATGAAAATGAGCACGTCGTCGCGGCGTTTGGCAAAACCCAGTAAAAGGGCCAGCAAAAAGGTCATGAGGATAATCCACTGGGAAACCGGAATTTCGGTTACGGCACCGCCGCACATAACCCGGAGCACAAAGCCGGCGGCAATAATGGTGGTGTCGAGCACGGCAATGTGTTTGAGCCCGAAAGTGTAGGCCACGTTCATGAAAAAGTATACGGCCAGCAATAGAGTAAACCGGGCCGAAAGAAGCCAAGCTCCCGCAAATCCGCAGGAAAGAAGGAGAAGGGCAAAAATAAGTGCGGTGAGCGGTTTAATTTTACCGGAAGCCAAAGGCCGGTTCTTTTTGGAAGGGTGGTTGCGGTCGCTTTCGATATCTTTATAATCGTTCAGCACATAAACGGCCGAGGCCGTAAGCGAGAAACACAAAGCCCCCAAAAGGGCATTGAGAAGCAGATCATACTCAAATAATTGCCCGGCAAAAAACAAAGGCAGCAGCATAAACAGGTTCTTTACCCATTGATGCACCCGAATTAGTTTTAGAAAAGTGAGCATATTTTAGTTGAGTTGAATAGATTTGCGGTAAATATTCAGGCCAAAGAAAACGAAACGGCAGCTATTATTCAAATAAAGGCCGCTTTTTGCAGCAAACGGGGACTGAAAAACAGGCAGTAAGAAACAGATTATGAAAAGAGTACTGATTACCGGAACGGCCGGATTTATTGGATTTCACCTGGCCAAACGCATGCTGGCCGAGGGTTTTACGGTGGCCGGACTGGATATCATAAATGATTATTACGATACCCGCGTAAAATACGGGCGCCTGAACATACTGGGATTTGAACAAGCCGAAATAAAACCCGGACGGAACGAAAGCCACCAATTTCCGGGCCACTTGCTTTATGTGACCGACCTCTGCGATAAAAAAGCACTGGAAACGGTGTTTGAAGAATTTAAGCCCGAAGTGGTTGTGAACCTGGCCGCACAGGCGGGCGTAAGGTACTCGCTCAGTAATCCGCAGGCTTATATTGACAGCAATATTCAAGGTTTCATCAATATTTTGGAATGCTGCAGGCACCATGGCGTAAAAAACCTGCTGTATGCCAGTTCATCCTCGGTATACGGACTGGATAAATCAAACCCGTTCTCGGCCTCGCAGCACACCGACCATCCGATGAGTTTGTATGCGGCATCGAAAAAAAGCAATGAAATGATGGCCCATGTATACAGTCACCTGTTTGGGCTGCCCACCACCGGACTTCGGTTCTTTACCGTTTACGGACCCTGGGGAAGGCCGGATATGGCCCTGTTTTTGTTTACCAAAGCCATGCTGGAGAATAAACCCATTGATGTATTTAATTTTGGGAATATGCTGCGCGATTTCACCTATGTGGATGATATTGTTGAAGGGTTGGTGAGGATAGCCCGTAAACCGGCCACGGCTGCGGCAGATTTTGATCCCATGCTTCCGGATCCGGCCAAATCAAGCGCACCTTACCGCATTTACAATATCGGCAACAATAACCCGGTGAAACTGATGGATTTTATACAGGCCATTGAGGAAAAACTGGGCGTAATAGCCGAAAAGAACCTGCTGCCCCTGCAAGCCGGCGACGTACCCGAAACCTATGCCGATGTAAGCGAACTGGAGCGTGACTTCGGATACCGCCCGAATACTTCCGTGAAACATGGCATTGACCAATTTATTGATTGGTACCGAGATTTTTACAACGCTATTGTTTAACAGCCTGTTGGGTGCTGATTTACAAATTAATGCAAATTCCTCCCATGAAATTCTTAACATTAAGGAAACATTCGTAATAGTATAGTAAACTTAGGTATATACTAAGTTAATGATTGGGTAACAAACCGGCCGGAATGCCGGGATACCTTTGCCCCAAGTTATTTAACTGGTATGAAGTTACAACAATTTTACCTCCTATTCCTACTTACCATAATCAGCGTAGGAGCCTATTCACAAACCGGGAAACTATCCGGAAAAATCCTTGAACCATCGGGCCAAACAATCATCGGAGCCACCGTTATGGTGAAAGGCAGTTCAAGAGGAACCTCAACAGATATTGACGGATATTACAGCCTGAGTCTGGAGCCCGGCACCTATGATATTCAGATTTCGTTCATCTCCTTTGAAACAAAAGTAATTACGGGCGTTGAAATTAAAGCGGGCCAAACCACCACGCTGAACAGCACCTTGGCCACGGCCGAAAAAACGCTGGGCGTAATTAAAATTGAAGCTGCCGCCAGCCGCGAATCGGCCAATACCATTGTTTTGGAACAAAAAAATTCGGTTGTATTGTTTGACGGATTCAGCGGTGAGCAAATCAAAAAAACACCGGACCGCACCACTGCCGATGTATTGCGCCGGGTAAGCGGAGCCACCATTCAAGATAACTCATTCGTGGTGGTGCGCGGATTACCTGACCGCTACAATGCCGTTTACATCAACAATGCCCCACTGCCAAGCTCCGAGCCTGACCGTAAAGCCTTTGCTTTTGATATTTTTCCTGCCGCCTTCATTAATGACATTAAAGTAATTAAAACCGCCATGCCTTCCCTATCGGGCGAATTTGCGGGCGGATTGATCCAATTGCGTACCAGAGACATCCCGGAGAAAAACTTTTATTCCGGATCATTCAGTGTTGGATATAACACCGTTACCACCGGAAAAGAATTTTACGAAGGTGGAGGCGGTAAAATGGATTTTCTGGGCATTGATGACGGCACAAGAGCGATGCCCGATGGTTTACCTGATGTAGAAACATTTACCAACCCTACTACATTAAGCAAACCAGAGCGTCTGGAAATATCTAAAATATTCAATAACAATTGGAAGCTGAAAAAATCAAAAGCACTTCCAAATTTTAACGGGCAGTTTTCGATGGGGCACAAAATTAATTTTATCCCTAAGGCAAAACGCGACGATGCCAAATACCGTAAAGAACTTGGAAGTATTTTTGCCCTTACCTACCAAAACAATAACAGCTTCCAGGAACGTAAACGTTTTGATTATACAGGCGGAAACAACTTAGAGCTTGAATTGTACGATAATAGCTACACACAAAGTGTGATGGCCGGCGGTATCTGGAACCTTTCGTTTTTATATTCAAAAGAAAACGGCAGCAATCACCGTATCTCATTGAAAAACCTGGCCAACATAAACACATCAGACCAAACCATCCTGCGCGAAGGTGCGAGACTTGAGCAAGGGCAGGCATTAAAATCTTACCTGACCATGTATACGCAGAACCGCCTGCTCAGTACCCAGTTAATGGGTGAACATTTTATCCCGAAAGGAAAAGTAAAAATTGAGTGGAACCTGGGATATAACAACCTAAAACGCGATGTGCCGGATTACCGTCAGCTTACCTACAAAAGAGCCATTGACGATACCACCGGAAAATGGGCCGTTCCCGTAGGTACACAACCATCCTTCAACGACGTAAACGGACGTTTTTATTCAACCATGATGGATAACATCTATTCAGGTTCGGTTGATATGGCCATTCCGTTCATCACGGGTCCGGTTAGGCACGAAATTAAAGTAGGCGGAGGAATGCAATATAAAGACCGCGACTTTCAGGCCCGTACTTTTTCCTATGTAAAATACCAAACTTCACTGTTTGATAATTCACTCCCTTTTCATGCCATCGATTCTATTTTTGACGGACGGAACTTCAGCCAGAACGGATTTTTCATCCGCGAGGCATCCAGAAAATCGGATACGTATACAGCAAACAGCTCTGTATACTCTGGTTATTTGCAATATGAATTATCGGCATTGGAAAACCGTCTGAAAATCATCCTGGGTCCGCGCATCGAATACTGGCAGCAAGAATTGAATTCGTTCACCGTTGCCGATGAAACTCCGGTAAACGTAAACATCAATAAATTAGACATCCTTCCGTCCATCAATATTATTGGCGGTATAAGCGAAAAAATGAACCTGCGTGTGGCAGCTTCCCAAACCGTGTGCCGCCCCGAAGCCCGTGAATTAGCGCCGTTTCAGTTTTATGATTATAGTGCGTTCTTATTGGTTGAAGGAAATCCAAACCTACAACGCACCAAAATCACCAATTTAGATTTACGTTATGAATATTACCCGGCCGGCGGCCAAGTGCTTTCAGCCACCGTTTTTGGTAAATACTTTGAAAACCCGATCGAGAAAAAACTCGAAAATGCCGGTTCTTTCAACCTGATGCGATATATCAATGCCCCTTCCGCTTATGTTTACGGAGCAGAATTAGAATACCGTGTAAGTTTGGGAACATTCTACAAATGGTTCAGAGGCAAAACAGCCGAAAAATCATTCTTCCACGGGTTTTACCTCTTTGGAAACGTAGCCTTAATCAAATCGGAAGTAAACCTGGCAGGCGTTGCCGGTGGCGAAGGAAACCGTCCATTGCAGGGACAGTCGCCTTACATCATTAATGCCGGCGTACAGTACAACGATTCAAAATATGATTTCGGTGTTAGCTTTTCATATAACAGAATTGGGCAGCGTATCGTAAGTGTTGGTTTTGATACCTATCCATCCTTCTGGGAAACCCCACGTAACGTACTCGATTTTCAGGTTACCAAAACATTCTGGAAAAAATTGGAGTTGAAATTTAATGCCCGCGATATTTTGGCCAATCCAACCATCTGGTATCAGAATAACAATGCCAAAACCCGGTTTGATGCCGGTGATAACGAAATTATGCGTGTAATACCGGGAGCAACCTATTCTTTCTCTATCGGTTTCAATTTATAACCGATAAGCTTATCTTAACAGATCAGAAGCCCCGGCCTGCAGGCCGGGGCTTCTGCATTAAAAATCAATGTTAAGTAAATATGAACACAAAGCCCGGAAGGATAACAGAGGCTTAATCCGTACTTTTTATTCAGGTAATGCAGGTAGTTGATTTTTGCAGTGTAATAAAAAGACAAAAATCATGAAAAAACAGTTACTAATCGGAACATTTGCTTTGGCAAGTCTGTTTGCCGCTGCCCAAACTCCGTTTTTCCAAAACGTACCTTATCGCGGTGCATTTGCTCCAGAACCAGCCACTCCATGGACGGCAGGTTGGACAAACTTTGACCCACAGAATACAGCTTACCCTAACACTACGGTAACCGTTCCGGGTGGAGACATTACTACAAACACAACCTGGACTGCCAATAACACCTATTTATTGGATGACGGTTATGTTTATGTAACAGGCGGTGCTACATTAACTATTGAGCCCGGAACCGTAATCCGCGGACAAGGAAAAGGAACCCTGGTTATTTGCCGTGGTTCTAGAATCAATGCACAAGGAACTGAAACCAACCCGATCGTTTTTACGTCAAACTCGGCAGTAGGTGACCGTGATTACGGTGACTGGGGCGGGGTGGTAATTTTAGGTGCAGCCCAGCACAACATTTCAACAGGTGCCGATGCCCCTGCCGAAGGTGGTATTGCAAAACCATTGCCTAGCGGTGACGGTCGTCATGGTGGTAACAACGACGATGATAACTCCGGTGTATTCAGCTTTGTGCGCATCGAGTTCTGCGGTATTCCGCTTACCTCAAGCTCAAACTCTGAGATTAACGGTCTTACCATGTATTCATTGGGTCGTAATACCAAACTTGATCACATTCAGATTTCATACAGCGGCGATGACGCTTTTGAGTGGTTTGGTGGAGTTGTAGATGCTAAATACTTAGTTACCTACAAAACTTGGGATGATGATTTTGATACCGATAACGGTTACCGTGGTCGTGTACAGTTTGGTGTTGCCTTCCGTGATTCACGATATGCTGACCAGTCGGGTTCATGTGCATTCGAGTCAGACAATGACAATGCCGGTTCAACCAATACACCCGTTACTGCTCCCGTATTCTCAAACATGACTGCCATCGGTCCAAACTTTACCGGAAATACCGATACAACAAATACCTTGTTTACCCGTGTGGTTCACCACCGTCGTAACAGCCGTATTTCTATCTTCAACTCAATCCTTACCGGATGGCCTACCGGTTACTATGCTGATAAACGTTTGGTTTCATCCAATCTGTGTAACAGCTTATCAGATCCTGAAAATAACATTATTGCCGGTATGACAACCAACTTTGGTTTAGCTTCAGGTTCTGACTCATTATGTATCACTGATGCAGCCAGCTTAGGAACATTCTTCGCAGCTTCTCCTCAAAACGTAACTATTTTAGCTACTTCAAATGCCGTAAACCTGGTGAATCCGTTTGGTAACACAAACATTAACCCAGATTTCCGTCCAACTTCAGCTTCAACGGCTGCCACGGGTGCTTTATTCACTAACACCAAGTTACAGCCACTTGATTTCAGCTCAATTGAAGAAAACAACAACATTGCTGAGGTAAATGTATACCCAAATCCGGCTTCAGGCCTGGTAAACATTGCCGTAACAGGTGATGAAACCGGTATGCTGAACGTTCAAATTTTAGATTTGAATGGCCGTTTGGTTGTATCTGAATCACATAATGCCGGTAATACAATCACTGTAGATATTTCAGGCTTAACTGCCGGTGTTTACATGGTTCGTGTATCAGGAAACAATTCTGAAAAAGTAAGCAAACTTATCGTGCGATAATTAACTTGACTTTTTGATAAAGCAAAAAAGGGAATCCCGATGGGATTCCCTTTTTTGCTTTTCTTCATTTTATAAATAATTATTTCTGATATCATCTATTTTCCATTGCCTTTCCAAAGAGAAAACACTGCCTTTTTCTTGCAGAAAGAGATTAATGCACAATACTTTTTGATACATGGCAAGGGAATCTTTACCGGAATTCTCTTGGGCCAGAAGGGTTAATATATCTGCCAGTTGATCCAGGTTTTCGGGACTGAAATTCAGGTTGGTTTGGAGATTTTCAATAAAAGTATCAACCGGCTGGGCCAAGAGTTCATCCATGTCTATATTGAGCTCATTTTTAAGTGCTTCGGCAGCCGCTGGAACCAACTTAGTTTCGGACATTGATGCATTTTTAAGGGCTAACAAACGGGCGAAAATTGTACCCAGAACCTTTCCCAGTTGGTTGATTTGTTTTTCGAGGTAATCACTTCGTTCCATGATGAAAAATTACGTCTACTTGGATTTAGAGGCTTCTTTTTGAATAAAATAATCGAGGTTTCGATTGGCATTTTTTTGAAGCTTCTGCTTAAAAAAGGAGGTCCAACCCAATACAAAACCCGACATGCAGAGGGCTTGTTTGGCCCAGCGGTGTAAATTAAAATGATCACGATGCCTGTATATGAGTTTATCTTTGAATTCAAAACGGGCAGAAATCACATTGTATACCCTCCGGCCGCTCTGACCAAAAGTATAATCAGCCGTCCAATTGGCAGAGCCTGATTTTTCATCTGCCTGTACATCCGAAAAAGTGATTTTAAGCCCCGCTTTATCGTTTGAAAGCAACATACGCCACATATCACCCGCTCTTTTGCCCTGAAGCTTTCCGAAGGCAGGATCTTCAAAGGCTATTTGAGGATGATAACAAGCCAGCATACCTACAATATCCTTATTGGCAAAGGATATGTAGAATTGATTTATAAGCTCAGTATTGGTCATTGAATTTTTGTAATACAATGCAAGCTAAGAAAAAAGTACGCTTCTTTATCTAATCACATAAATATCCTTCTAAATGCCGTTTATTGAGCTTTAGCATATCTCGGCGTTTTTCCGATGAAAAAAGCAACCAAAAATTTAATATCCAAAAAATGGCAATACATCGTGAAAGCCATATCCAATTTTGTAAACTCAATGATTGCCTAAAAAAGACCAGCCTGATAATCTAACAATTCCTTTTTTATGAGAAAGTACCTTCTATTCAAAACGTTGGTATAGTTATTTAATGCAGAAAGAAGAATATCAATTTCATATTGAATAAATCCTTCATAGCCGAAATAATACCACTTTTTTGATACGTATAAATCGAAATTCTCTCTAATTTCATCCGAAATTGAAGTCTGATACGTAGGATTATCCAATAATTCACGAATATGTTCTTTGAAACTTGTCTCTTGTGAACCAAGCCTGCCGAGGGCTATTGTAACATCATCGTTAGTTTGGGCATAAAATAACGGCTGCACTTTATTAATCATATCCAAATAGGGTTTATACCTGTCGTTGAACTCCTTTTCATAATTAAATAAGTCTTGATATAGTATATTAAGCTTTGGAATAGAACCCTCATTCGTTTCTTTATTGAGAAAATAAGCATAAATGCGTTTATCGTTTTCATTAAGAAAAACGTTAAGCAGCTCTTGTTCCGTTAAGAGCTTTTTTGCCAAATCCACGGCCTGGTTCTGTTTATACTTTATTCCATCATAATCAAACGACTTGATTCTGATATTTTTATTTGCAATTTCCTTCAAAACCTCCAAGTCATTATTCAATGAAATAAGCGAGTAAAGATGATCAATAACATCATCAGAAAATAAATCAGCAGAAGTTGCGGGATAATCAAACTGCCCTACTTCAGATAAATCAAACGCAAAAGGATTTCGGTTGTCATAATAGCCGTTAAAACATTTGGAAAAGGAATTTTCAATAAATTCTTTTTCATAAGCCAATTTAAACTCATCAAAAGTGAGTGTACTGGGATTAGATTTATACGCAAAGGATGAAAATATTTTATCAGTGAGCTGTTTCTGAGTCTTTTCAATATTAACAAAAATGGAATTTGCAGGCAAATCATCTGAAATCTCTTTAACCAAACCCAAACGTTCCAGTCGGGTTATGCGCTCTTCAGTACTGGGGTGTGAAGCCCACTGATCTTTGATTACCAATTTAGATTTGTTGAATTTATTTAAATCTTCTTCTGTAATAACAGGTAAATTATTTTCAATCCGGATTTGATTTTCATGGGCAACAAACTGGGTAACAAAATAATGTTCCTGAAAAAAATTCGCACTGCGTAAATTTTTAGATAGCCTTTCCTGATAAAAATTAAAGACTGTATTATAGGTATAATCTGCAAATGAAAAACGGAGTAAAGAACTTTTTAATGGATAATATCCAGTAATGTTTGCGGCAATTTCGTCGGCATGAAACTCCATTTCTCTTGAGAGCCCCATATAGGAGATATTTACAACCGAGAATACTAATTTCAGCACCCATTGAATAAGCTGAATTATTTTAAAGGAAAAGAGAACAAAGAGAGATAATACGCCATGTACATTTCCCCATTTGGCAGCAAAATGCTCGTATGATTCATTATCAAAAAGCAAATTATATAATACCTTATTTACATTATACACATAGCTACCAACCTTCATGGAACGTTGTGAGAAATGACCGAATTCATGAGCCAAAACAGCTTTTAGTTCAGACTTTGTAACCATATTAACGAGACCGATTCCGATCTGTAGATTCTTGCGAACCGGTAAAATCATACTCCAAAAGCTTGAATTATAAAAAACGGCCGCATTTACATCTGCAGACAGGTATACTCTTTTGGGAAAACCGGTATCCACGTCACGCACGATGTCATCAATCATACTAAATAATTCGGGCTCATCGGTTCTTTGTATTTCAACCAAATGTGAGCGATCTATCTTGTTTGATTTAAACAGGAACTTAAGCAGAAAGAATAAAACAAAAACACCTATACTGGCTATACCAATTCCAAACAAAATGGTTATCATTTTGGGCAGGGCGTAAATTAAAAGTAAACCTGCTGCAATAGAACCGAGCGTAAGTGCTATGGCAAAAAGAAAAATAAGAAAATAAACAAAAACAAAAAACAAAATGGCCGCAATGGCTTTCAGCGTTTGGTTCTTAAAACGCTGACTAATTTTAACATCTACAGGCATACGCTTTGGTTATTTCATGTATTTTATAGGAAGCTCTTAATTTAGATTTGGCACTTCGGTAAGTTCATCAATTTTGCTATATTCAGAATGCAAATCCTTTTCGATTCTTTCGTATGTTTTAATAAGTTTAATTACAACTAAAGCAAGTACAATTGATATGACGATGCTAATCAATTCAAATACAATTGAAGCCAGATATTCATCGTTTGTTTCAGCCCTTAAGGAGTAGCGGGTTGAAATTCGTTGCATAAAGCCAGATACCAAATACAAGGCCCACCAACCGCCAACAATTTTAGTATCAACATATTCATAGGTTGTATTTCCTTTCAAATTCAATAAACGGAGACTATGATTGAATAAGTCTCGCATTATTTGATAAGGAATGAATAGTGACAAAATCGGCACAAACCAGCCTCCGGCTGCCCAGCCTTCTTTATGTTCTAAATTGGGAACAAGCAAGTGCAAATTGAAATAAGCCCTTCTGAACCAAAGTATAAATAAGACCGTAGAGGCAACCATCGCAAAAAAGCGAATAATAGCAATTAACAAATCGAATAATTCAAAAATGTTTACATCTTCTTTGTAATTAAAATTCTGTGATATAGCGGATTGTACTTGACTGAAGTTCAAGAAACCGATAATCAATCCAAGAATATCAAGAACAAGAATGACGATAATCAGAGCAAGAGAATTCTGAATGCGAGACTCATTTGGTTTTAAAAGTGGCATGGCATAAAATTAGTTTTTGCAACATAAAATTCAGTCATCTCACCGGAGAAATCCAAAAAAAAGAAGATGGTTAATTAATCATGTTGCAAAAGCAAAATAAACCTTTTAAAGTGATGAAAACAAACAGCAGAACATTTATTTGCTTCTAACTAAAAAGACTACTTTGCATTTTAATTTAATATATTGATATTAAACTAATTAAATTTCTTAATCTTGGCAAATTAGCTTTTATTACGTAAAAACCAGCTAGTTCAATCAAAGAATCAATTCCTTAATATAACCGCCCCGTGCGATTAGGATCTTTCAAATCCACCCAAAAAATATGAATGGGCTCTACCTCTTCCCTACGTCCGTTTTGATTGGCATCAAGCCGGGCAAAAACATACATCAAATCATTCTGCTCGTCGTACTCTGATTTTAATACGGAATAATTTTCAGACACTAATGCCTTCTGACGCAGCCCGTTTGAATCAAATAAATAAAAACGCCTTAGATCCTTGGGATTAATATAACCGTCTTTATTGGTATCTTCATTATAAACCGAAACCATGAAATAATTTCGGGAAACAGTCTTCCCGTTTAAGGTATCGATACTGGACGAGGGGAAATAAATAGTTTTAACTAATACGGCAGAATCAAAAAATAAAGCCTGTTTGTTTTGGCTAAAGTTGAAATAGGAAACGTTTACCATATTATAGCCATATACGGCTTCCAAACCGGGCATGAGGTTATTATCCCATTCATCATAGTCATACTGCTTATGAAAACAATCAGTTCCGGTAAAAGTAGACCGGGAATCTTTGTCAATATTGATTTTATATACGGTAGTTAGTCTTACATCTTTCAAACCGGTTTTTAATACCCCGCCCGGCCGGGTATCAAATATCAAGGAGTCGGTACCTAAGCCTTGTTCAATGCTGTCCGGTCTCATTGTTGTCCCATTGGAAACACGGAAGCCTTTTTCTTTTTCTTCTGTTTTCTTTTTTGTGCAGGCTGTTGATAATATCAAAACCGGTAAAAAAGTAAGGAAAACAATGTTCTTCATAGGGAAATTTGTATGGTTTATAAAAAGTGGATAAAGCTATTTATTCCATTTCAAAATCCCCAATTTCCATGCAATAAAAAAGCCCGCCAAATTTGGCGGGCTTTTTTAGTATATAAACTACATTATTTAGCCTTATTGGTTGCGGCCCTTGGCACCATTCTACCTTTATCGGCGGCAGAACCGGATGTTTTAGCACCGGAAGCCGGACGCTGGGTTCGTTGGGCAGGAGCCGCCTGTTCGGCGGGTGCGCTTGCCTGTTTGGTGGCCGGTGCAGTTGCCGAGGCTCTTGTTACGGATGCAGAAGGGGTAGCCGCGGGAGCCGGTTTGACCCCGGTATTGGCCGGAGCCGTTGTCTTCTGATCTGTTGATGCCTTGGCCGGAGTTACCACCGGTGTAGTGCCCGAAGCTGGAGAAATTCTGCCTTGTGTTTGTGCAAATGAATCTTGACTCATGATTATGCCGCCTAATAGGCCGGCGAAAAGCAAAATTGACTTTTTCATATTCAAACGTTTTAATTCATTTTTAAAACAGGCAAATACAATGCCGGTTATTTAATTACCTGCACTTTGTCCGTAAACACCAATTTACCCTCGGTATTTACCAAACGTAAAAAATAAGTTCCTTCGGCCAGACCGGAAACAGAAAATTGGTTTTCGCCATTGAAACTGCTGCTCATCACCGTTTTTCCGGTCATGTCAATCAGCTGCAGGGTGCCTTGTGTGTTTTGTGGAACACCGTTCAAGTTTATCACCGAATTAGCCGGATTGGGATATACAAATGCGTTGGGCAATAATTCTGTAGTACCTACCGAAAGGAAAATTGGGTCGGATAAGTAACTGGCGCGAACCGGTGCTTCGGTGGTTTCATCCAACTCTAAAGATACTAAACGGTAACCCACGTTATTGGCATACCAGTCGTATGACTTTACGGTGGTGATACCTGTTGTATTTCCAAGGAAAATGCCCGGAGCAATCAGGGAAATGCTGGCTGCGATATCATTCGTGATTACGTTCCAACCGGCAACCAGATTAATCCCTATGATTCCCAGATTAACCGGAGCACCCATAAAGGCAAAAACAGTATCGTTGTTTACCTGAACGTTTCTGGAACGCAAAGCTGGATAGTTACCTAAATCAAGCTGAACAGTTCCGTGGGCATCAAATTCAATATCAACCGTGGCATCGCGTTTAAAACGGATTGAATCTAACTGAATAACAACATTTCCAACCAAAGGCACAGAAACCGTGGTATCCACGCCCACAAATTCGGTTACGTCAAAAGCGTAAGCCGCACTGATATTGGTTCCCACTTGGGTAGGAAAAGTAAGCAAATCAAATGTTGGATTGTAAGCTGCACTGAATGCAAAGCCCCCAAATCCGCCACCATTGCCCAACACTTCTACAGAAGAAGCCGACTTATTGAAAAAAGTAGCCGCTTCACCGGTAATAAGAGCCACATTTGCCGTAGGGAAATCACCTCCACCCGGAGCCATTGCCGGGCTAACAAACAAAAGGGTATCAAAATTTTCGAGTGAGAAAGAAGTGAAATCCCAGGTTTGTGCGGAAGCTCCTGCCGTTCCGGGATTGGCTGTACTCACCGTTGCGTCAATCGCCATAAACACGGTATCGCCTGCTGAGGCAAAATCAGACTGACTTAGGGTAATCTGAGCCTGAGTAAATCCTGCCGCCAAGAAGAGGGGCAAAAAGAAAAGTTTTTTCATGGTATTATTTATCATTTAAGCAAATGTAACAGAAAAGCGGGTTAAAAACCCAATAATCATTCGTTAAAACTTATATCTTTGGTTCGTTAATGGGTAAAATCGTTTCAAAACAGGGTAAAAACAAATCCTACCTGAAGCATAAATTACACAAGCAAAATGGCGTATAAAGAAAAATCGGAAGAGGATATCAAACTCTACTACACCATAGGTGAAGTGGCCGATAAGTTTGGGGTAAACTCTTCCCTGATACGCTTTTGGGAAAAAGAATTTGAAGTACTGAAACCCAAAAAGAACGAAAGCGGTAAACGCTTGTATACCAAAACCGACCTCGAAAATTTACAGTTGGTGTATAACCTGGTTAAAATTGAAGGCTACACCCTGGAGGGCGCAAAAAAAATTATTGACGGCAAATTGTTTGACCAGCGTAAGGAAAAGAAAATCATCAAATCGCTGTTGGAACTCCGCCTGCTCCTGAACAACATGAAAAAAGCTTTAGACAACGATAACGTAAAATGAAACTGATCGAAATTAAAACGAGCAAAGGCAGCATGATTGCCCGCTTGTATGATGAAACTCCCATTCACCGCGACAATTTTTTAAAGCTGGCCGAAGAAGGGTATTACAACGGAACCCTGTTTCACAGGGTAATTCATGCATTTATGATACAGGGCGGAGACCCCAATACCAAAAACGCGGCCACTATGGGCATGGCCGGCACGGGTGGCCCCGGGTATACGCTCGAACCCGAAATCAAACCGCAGTTTTTCCATAAAAAAGGGGCACTGGCTGCCGCGCGCCAGGGTGATGCCGTAAATCCGCAAAAAAGATCCAGCGGCTCACAATTTTATATCGTTCAGGGAAACAGTTACGCAACAGACCAATTAAATGTCTTTGAAAAGCGCATGCAAATGGGAAAAGCCGGTTTTGCCTGGAGCGATGAACAAAAAGAAACCTACGCCAATTTAGGCGGCACGCCACACCTGGATTCGGAATATACCGTTTTTGGCGAAGTAATTAAAGGTTTGGACGTAATTGATGCCATAGCCATGGTACCTACCCGTCCGGGCGATAGGCCGGCCGAGGATATTGCCATTGAAGTAAACATTATTGAAACCGATGGGGCGGAATACGGATTATAAAAAAATCTGTTATTCTTATGTTAACGGATACTTGGATTTAATTCCGGCCTTATCTTTGAAGTAAAGAAAACAAAACACAGATTATAAAAATATGAAAAAAGGTCTTCTCATTTTAGGATTTATTGCTGCCGGTTTTGCAGCATCACAAAGCGTTTCAGCTCAGACTGTATTAGGCCCGAAATTAACTTCAGAAACATTGGAAGTTAACTACGGTGAAGTAGAATACGCCGGAGCACGCGAGCGTGTATGGACATTCAAAAACACCGGTAAAGAGCCGCTTATGATTACCAATGCAACCGGTTCATGCGGATGTACGGTTCCTTCGTTCCCGAAAGAGCCGATTATGCCGGGCAAAACAGGCGAAATCAAAATTAATTACGATACCAACCGTCAGGGTCCGTTTGCTAAAACAGTAACCGTTACCACAAACGAACCGGCCGGAAGCAATTCGTATACCATTCAGGTAAAAGGAACGGTGAAAGCCAATCCGGCAACACCGGCAACTCCTGCTACCCCAGCCGCACCGGCCAAATAAGGTAGAACGCTTTTGAAGCCCGGTTTTTGCGGAACTTATTCGTGAAAACCGGGCTTTTTTATTGAAATCAAATTCAGTATGAAATACACTATTCAATCCTTTATTCCTCTGCTGGTCCTGCTCTTCCAGCCTTTTCAATATGCAAAGGCACAAGAAGAAAAAGTACCGAAAATCAGCTACAAGGAACTGATACTGATGTATGGGGATATAGAATACAATTCAGACGGTGAACGGGAATGGCATTTTACCAATACCGGCAATGCGCCCCTGCTCATCACCTCTACCAAAGGTTCATGCGGATGCACGGTGGCAAAATATCCCAAAGCCGCCATTTTGCCCGGCAAATCAAGCACGGTTAAAATTAAATACGATACCAAACGGGTAGGGCTCATTTCCAAAACCGTAACCATAACCACCAATGAGCCCGAAGGAAAAAACGTACACGTGGTTACCATTATGGGGCGAGTAAAAGAAGCTCCCGCCAAACCGGGAAATTCAAAACCAAAATAGCAAAGCCCCAAAGCCCGAAAACCCCGGCAGGCAGCGTGTACCGGGCTGTTAATCTTTTGTTAATCGAAAAGAGTGCTATTCTCAAGCAACTAACTTTGGCTTAGAAATTGAAAAGTCAACAGAAAAATTATAATTGTTAAAGATGAAAAAGATTGCATTATTAATCGGTTTTGTAGCAGCAGGATTTACCCTTTCACAAAATGTGTCAGCGCAAGCCGTTTTAGGTCCAAAAATTTCTTTTGAGCAAGACTATGTTGATTACGGCGAAGTTGAATACAAAGGAAACGGAGAGCGTGTTTGGAAATTTAAAAACACCGGTAAAGAGCCGCTCATGATTACCAACGCTAAAGGTTCATGCGGATGTACTGTTCCTGAGTATCCAAAAGAAGCCATCATGCCGGGTAAAGAAGGCGTGATTAAAATTAAATACGATACCAACCGTCCTGGCCCAATTGCCAAAACGGTAACCATAACCACTAACGAGGCCGAAGGCTCAAACTCGCACGTTATTAAAGTAAAAGGTAACGTAAAAGAAGCCCCCTCAAACAACGGTATGCCGGTTAAAGAACAAGGCGGCGCACCGGTAGGTATGTAATTCATTTGTTTTTTGTTTGTTTAATTGATTTCCCCGTACAGGTTTCCTGTACGGGGTTTTTGTTTTATATACTTCCATGCTGAATGGCCTACAATTACATTAAAAGCCTATTTTTGCCTCCTAAACGAACGTTATGCCACAGATATCCGAAAAAGGAATTTCACTCCCCAGCTCCCCTATACGTAAACTGGTGCCTTTTGCCGAAGCAGCCAAAAAGCGCGGCACTAAAGTATACCACCTGAATATCGGTCAGCCGGATATCAAAGCACCAGAAAGTGTTACCGCCGCCATACGCGGTTTCAATATGGAAGTAATTGAATACAGCCATTCAGCCGGATTTGAATCTTACCGCCGTAAACTGGCTGCATACTATCAAAATCTGGGCATAAACGTTAACCATGAAAACATTCTGGTAACCACCGGCGGAAGCGAGGCTCTCATGTTTGCCATGATGTGCACCCTGAACGAAGGTGACGAAGTAATCGTACCGGAACCGTTTTATGCCAATTACATCAGCTTCGCGAAAGCTGCAGGAGCCAAAATTGTACCCGTAACAGCTAGCATCGAAACCGGTTTTGCCCTGCCGCCCATTGCTGATTTTGAAAAACTGATAACACCAAAAACCAAAGCCATCCTCATCTGTAATCCATCCAACCCAACCGGCTATCTGTATTCCAAAGCCGAACTGGAAACCCTCCGCGATATCGTGTTAAAGCATAATCTCTGGCTATTTTCGGATGAGGTTTACCGCGAATTTGTGTATGATGGCCAAGTTCATTATTCAGTGATGAATCTGGAAGGTATGGATCAGCATGCGGTAGTGGTTGACAGTGTTTCAAAACGTTACAGCCTCTGTGGTGTGCGCATCGGATGCATCGTAAGTCAAAATAATGAACTCATGCAGGCCACACTCAAACTGGCCCAGGCCCGTTTAAGTCCGCCAACCCTTGGTCAGATTGCGGGCGAAGCTGCCATGGAAGCCGGCGCTGATTACTTTGAATCGGTAAACAAAGAATACCTGGCCCGCCGCAATTTTATGGTGGAAGCCTTATCCAAAATTCCGGGGGTGATTTGCCCTACTCCGGGCGGCGCGTTTTATGCTACCGTAAAACTTCCGGTTGATGATACGGATACCTTCTGCCAATGGCTCCTGAGCGATTTCAGCTACGAAGGACAAACCGTCATGATGGCTCCGGCCTCCGGTTTTTATGCCACGCCCGGACTGGGTAAACAAGAAGCCCGTTTGGCGTATGTGCTTAAAATTGAAGACCTACGCAATGCGGTTAAATGCCTCGAAGAAGCCCTTAAAGTATATCCGGGACGAACGAACTAATCGATAAAACGGCTGCCGGCAGCTTCTAAAATCAGGTCGGAACCAAACAGCCCGGCAGGTGTCTGATAACCAGAAATTCCATCCGTTTGGGCAATTTTTTGGGCAATTACCAAACTCATGATGGCGGTGAGCATATAGCCTTCGCGGGTTTCAAGCCTAAGTTCAAGCTGATCGCCTTTGGCGTTGCTCACTTTGCCCCAAATCAGTGATTTTCCTTTTTCGTTTTTCTCCCGGTCGGGTCCGTCAATATTCTTCCTTACATAATTGGCAATGAGGCGTTTTACCCATTTAATTCGCAAAAGCGGATTAAATAGGGCCTGCATTTTCATTGTCCTGTAGCTGCTTTTGGGTACGGCCGTATAGGTTGTGATATTGGGAATACCGGTGGTGTGATGCGCCGTGGATACATCGCCCCAGGGAATACTCATGCAGAACAATTGACGTGAACCGAAATCGACAACTTTTCCAAATTCGCCTACTGGCCTGGGCACAATTTTACCATTAACCCGGGCTGCACCGCTGCCACCCAAGCTTTCAACCATGGTCTGCATGGTTCCGTGCGACATACCTCCGCCCAAACCGGCAAAAGCCAGTTCAAGATGCGTAGCATCGGGCATACGGTTGTGAAGGGCCGCCGCCACACAGTCGGTGGGAACCACGTCAAAACCCACTCCAGACATCAAAATAATGCCGGCGTCCACAGCCTTTTGGTGATATGATTTTACCCGTTCAAATACTTCAATTTCACCGGTGATGTCTAAATAATGTACCCTGGCAAGCAGGCAGGCCTCCACCATGGGTTTTGCCGTGCGGCTAAAAGGACCGGCACAGTTCAGCACCAGCTTAAAACCACGCAGCTGATCAGCTATTTCCGTAGGATTATCTAATGAAAAAACCAGGTATTTCAAGCCATATTTCTGGGCCAGGGGAGCAAGTTTGGGCTCACTGCGTCCGGCCAGTACAGGTTTTAAACCTTGTTTCATGGCCAATTCAATCGTTAAACGGGCGGTATAGCCGGAGGCGCCATAAAGTAAAAAATCCATAAGCTGCGTATTGCGTTATAACATCCATCCAAAGGTACAGGTTTAAACAGGCTTCTTTTTATCTTTTATTTTCGGATACGTAATAAGCCTGTAAAACAAGACATCGGCGATGGACTTTAAGACCAGGAACATCATTTCGTTAGTCCAGTTAAGCCATTTGGGGCCTGCCATAAACAAATGCATGGGAATGATGCGGATATAGGGAATAAACATTAAGGCATTAACCGAAAAACGGGGATTTTTGCGGTCGTTCCGGATATCCGTGCGGAATTCAAGGAAACCGCTCAGCAAAAAAGAAAATACCGTAAAAATCCAGCCTTTAAACATATGAGCCGAACTCAAACTAACCACAATAATAAACAGGTAGGCCAGGTGAAAGCCGTAATAATGAATGATGAAGAACAGTCCCGTAAACACTTTACCTTTTCGTTTCACCTCATTGGACCGGGGTTCATTTATCTTATCAACAGGATACAAAAAAATACGGGCTGCATGAAACATCCCAAGGATCACACTTTGGGTCCAATATGCAATAATTACTGCCTCAACCGGAAGGGCAAAAAACAAATACCGGATCAGCAGGGACACATTAACGAGAAGCAGTATCCAAAATCCGGAATCTTTCCAAATTTTCATGGAATGAAGGTAGTTATTCGGGCTTAACTTTTGGGTCTTTAAAGATGCGGTAGAAGCCGTAAAGGGCAATGCCCACCCAAATTACGTTTACAACGGCCGAAGGGTAAGCACCCTTTGCATAGGTATTGATAATGAGAAAAATGCTACCCAGTAAATTCAAAACCTGAAACAGAACCGATTTGGCGTTCGTTTTTCCCGAAGAAATGAGGAAATAAGCCACAACAACCATGGCTCCACCGACCCATCCGAGAATATCAATCAACAATTCTATCATATTTTAAAATACTGGGGGCGAAGATACGCAGGGAATTCGCTATTTTGTGAAGAATTTAAAACAAGCCAGATGAAAAAAATAGTTCCAGCATTCAGCCTTCTTTTATTCCTATTCTCCTGCGGACAAAAACCAACAGACGTTAACGGTACGGCAGGCGCAGACTCCGTTTCGGTGCAAACGGACAACAGCCCAAAAGAAACCGATTTCGCCGTTTTCTGGACCGCTTTTCGCCAGGCCGCCATGGATAATAACATAATCGAATTAAAAAAACGCACCCGTTTCCCACTAAAAACACGCGGAATAATGGACGATGATGCCGAAGTTTCATATTCAGCCGATGCGTTTGAAACCCTGTTTCCCTTGTTTTTGAACTCCCCCACCGGCCTAAACATGAACAATTTTGACGAAACCCAACTGGATTACATCAAGGCCAACGAAAAAATACAATTTACGGACAGCAAAGTACCCATGATGCAAAACAACAAAACCGCCTCGGTAGTATCCATGGAATTTGAAAACACCAACGAAGGCTGGAAATTGGTGTTGTTATATTTAGATGAAGAAGTGTCGCAGAAAATGGGCGGAGTTTGAGTGGGGTTAATCAGAGTGGGAAACAAAATGAGAGCGAAGGAAGGTTATCCGGAGTGGGAATTAGAATGAGGGGAGTATACCCCGATGCCATAAACTAAGTACATCCATGGTAAGTGCTACGGCTACGTGCAAGGCCGCGCCCAGCCAAACCGAACCGGTGCGGTAACTCATGGCTCCCAAAATTAAGCCGGCAAAAATGGAACCGATACACTCCGGCAGCGGTTTGCTGAAATGAATCATACAATACGGAATGGTCATGGCCAGAATTGAATAACCCTTGAGATGGGGCTTTAAACCCAAAACCATGAATCCGCGGAAGAAAAATTCCAAAGAAAAAAATTGGAGAATATATACCAATTCCCAAATGAAAAACTGTGGAAACAGCTTATCCGGACTCCGGAAACGGTAAAACGGATAAGTATGAACAAATTCAGGCGAAAAAGATACCAGAACCACCACAGGCAAAATAACAGATGCCATCAGTAAGTATGCCTTCCAGCCAAAAAACAGGCCTTTAAATTTTAAGCCATATTTAGCCGGACTTTCTCGAAATACAAAAACAATGACCGCCAAAGGTAAAAGCACATAATACGCAAACGATACCAGGGCCCAATACACCAATTGCCATAACTCCGCATCGGGATGGTCTTCAACCGCATGGTGGATAAAATCGGCGGCAGTGCCCAATCCCAAAGTATGCCACAATCCGGACCAGTTATCAAAATTATGGGCACCCGAATAAAACCGGATCCCGATTAAAGCCAAGGATGCCACGAGGGTAATGATAATGGGCTTCCAAGGAAGCTCCTTAAATTCTTTTTGGGTGAAGGGAAAAATCCGAAATATAAATTGCATGGCGTAAAAATAGAAAGCCCCGCAATATGCGGGGCTTTCCGGAAGAAAATAGATTATACTTATTTGATAACCACACGCTGTACAGCCGTGGTACCGTTAATAGTAAGTTGTACAAGATAAATACCGGCACTCAGGTTCTCATCCATTGAAATTTGATTGCTGCCGCTGTTTAAAGCTACATTTTTCATGCTGATGGTACGTCCGCTGATGTCTTTTACAGAAACTTGGGCCATTCCGCTTTCCTGTGTATCGAAACTAACGGTAAATGCACCATTGCTTGGATTCGGGAAGATGTTCATACCCGCAGAAGCTTCGTTTTCGCTGATGCTTCCGCCGTAAAGAATATCTTCTACTTTACGTGGGATAAGCTGGTATCCATCGGCAAAAGGAGCGGTGGTGGTAGTGGCAAACTGGCTTCCGATACCGATTACGTCAAACGTTCCAACCGGGGCAACAGCATTAATAGCCGTTGTAGCTTGGTGGATACGCACTTTAACGGCTTGTCCGTTACACAGACAATCCACGTTGAAAGAGTTTCCGCCTTGTGTCCATTGGGCGGCGTTTACCAGCGTACAGCCATTGGCGCGGATTAAGGCGCTTTCTGTATTTTCACCTAAGGTAGAAACGAACATAGGGTTCATCAGATTTCCCTGTCCGGCAGGAATGATTGTATCGAGGAAGGCAATCTGGGCCAAACCGCGGAACGTAATCACATCACCCCAAACTCGGATGCTGTCACCTTCAGTTACGGTGTATCCAAACGTATTGGCACCTACAGGAGCATACACACTGATACCGGCAGTACCGTCATTAATGGTAAACTCTAAACCACCCGGACGGTAATTCACACCGTACACCGTACCGCGCAATTCACAGGTAACGTTTAATGAATCGGGACCACCGTTGGCATTAGTTCCACGTACCTGGGCTATGGTATAAACCGGAGGACCGATAACCGGTGCATCATCATCGGCAACTGTTAAGGTGAATAAAGTATCCGTACCCAAAAGCATACCGGAAGAAGGGTTGCGCAGGGCAAAAACAAAGGTTTTGTTACCGTCAATCAAGGCATTATCGGTAATGGTAACCGGAACGGTAGTTGTATTGCTATTTGCGGTAAACGTAGCCGTTTGGGTGGTGTAATTACCAATATCGGCGGCATTTCCTGATTTCAACACCACACTGGCAGTGAAAGAAGTAACCGGAGAAACAGGATTATAAACCAAAGGCATACTGGTAGAACCGGAAGCTTCAGAAACTGTAGCCGAAGTAGCCGAAAACTTAACCAAGGTATCCAAAACGCCGCTGCAGGCATTCATGGTATGGTCTCCAAAGAATGAGAAATCATCAATATCATAAACATCCCAATTGTTAACGGCAATAGTTGAATCCCATGCAGTTGTACCTTCTTGGATAGTAGCTTTACGAACCAATGTTTTATTTACGGTCGTAAATGTGCCATAAACCCAAGAAGCTCCCGGATCGGTTCCAATCAAACCAAACACGTCAATCATATTGGCACCGTTAAAAAGGGCAATCGCGTCATCACCATTGAAGTTGGCGACAGAGCGGCCGGCACCGGTGGCAGGCGTTAATGTATCGGCTAAGCCAATCAATGTAGCATTTGCAGATGGGTTAACCACCGTAAAGGTACCACCGGCGGGAATGATACCGGCAAGCGGCAATACATATTCTGCTGCTACGCTGGAATTTCCATTAAAGTAGTTGCGTAATTCATAACCGGCAAGGTTAATAGGACCTGCGGTAGGATTGTAAATTTCAAGGGCCTTGTTGTTTGAGGATCCCTCAATGTATTCGGATATAAATAAATCCGAACATGGCTGTGCAAACGCGGCTGCGGCAGTGAAAATGGCCGCAATGGTGTAGACTAGTTTTTTCATGTTACTTGTTTTAAATTCAAACTTTTATTTACTGATAATAATTTTTTGGTTTCCGCTTTTTTGTCCGTTCTGAATCTGCAAGGAATATACCCCGGCAGGAATCATACTGATGTCCAAGACCAAATTTGAAATGGCTTCTTGCGTAAGCGTTTCGAGTAATAACCGGCCGGATAAATCAACAATTGAAATGCGGGAATGAGCGCCAAACGATCCCTCGATGCTCAATTGGTTGCTGGCCGGATTAGGGAAAACGTTAAAAGTTGGCATATTGGCCGTTTCCTCATCGGCATCAAGGGTGATCACACAATTCGCATAGCGGGTCATGTTGTTAAAATTGATACAACCCACCAATTCCGGAAAATCAATAAAGGGATTCCGGTTATACTGCAAACTGTAAATGTATTCATGTTTAGTGCGCTCAAAATCGCTTGGCGGATCTTGATCGTGCCAAATTTTGAGCAAATCCTGGCTTTGCTGCGGTGCCAGCGAAGGCATACTTTGATAACCCCAAGTGCCGCCGTTGTTATTGTAACAAACCATCATATAAAACTGGGCACGGGCTACATCACCCTTAATATCGTTTCGGGGCTCATACACGGTTATCCCCTGGCTGTTGGTGCCCAACTTGCCTTCCAGGTATTGATAGGTAACGTTTTGTACAATTCCGTATGGAACATTGGAGCGTTTGCCATTGGCTTTACCATGGTTGGCCGGAATCAGGTTGTGATAGTCGGCACCATCCTGATTATCGGTATTTCCACCCGTGTGCATCCAACTTTTGGGAAGGCAATGTTCACGGGTATATTCGTCAGCTACGCTGCTCCAGAAAAAGGGAGGCGTAAAAACCTTTGTTTCGCCAGTGTACTGGCAGTTAATCACCTCTTTTCCGCCAACCGTATCGCGGATGTAAATATTATCGGTAACCGTATTCAAATATCCGGGTGTGTAGGTTTGAAAAACCCGTCCGGTATTCAAGCGCACTTTCAAATCATTCAGAAAGGAGGATGAACCTCCGCTTATACCGGCATAGTAGTTTCCCGGACCGCCTTCAGGAACTGTAATACTTCCGCTGAGCGGATTCGAATTCAGATAATCAATCTGTTCGCCCGAACCATTGTAGGCAAAAACGGCAAAATAGTAGGTAGAACCGGCAATCACCTCCCGGATGGTTTTGGAACTGGTCCATTCACTGCCAAAAACTTTTACGCCGGGGGCAACACCCTGGCCCAATTCATATTCCTCACCATCAATGGGTACGAAGGTTATCGGGTTGGCAGAACGCAAAATCAGGAACCCGTCGGCAGTAGAAGGCGCATAATTCACCACAAAACCGTAAGGCTTAATATTTGAAAATGTCATATTGATTGGCTGGGCCGAAGGCTGCTGCGCAAATGCCTGAACAACAGAAACAAAACTGAATATTGCGGTTACTAATTTATACATATTACTTCTTTTCTCGATACAAATATACCAATACCGGGAAGTGGTCGCTGTATCCGCCTTGATATTCGTTTCCTACATAGGTGCGTTGGGGGTATCCTTTGAAATTGCCGGTTTTCTGTGTTAGAAATGACCGGTTAAAAACTTCTGCCTTACTAAAAAACCAGCCCTGGGCGGGTTGCGATACCCAAGATGGGCTGAAAATTACCTGATCAAACAAGTTCCATGAATCCTGCCAGGCCAAGGTTCCGATCCCTTTTTTGTAGAAAGGCTCGAAGGGGTTGAACATCGTCTTTTCAGTCATTTTTTCAACCGTTCCCACCGCATTCAGCACCTTTTTGATACTGGGACTCATGGGATCATCGTTCAAATCGCCCATAACAATCATTTTGGCACCGGGTTCAGCCACTTCAATGCTGTCCATTGTGTGTTTACAAACCGAGGCAGCCTTCTGCCTTAGCGGCGAACTGGCTTCCTCACCGCCCCGGCGCGAGGGCCAGTGGTTCACAAAAACATGAATCTTTTCTCCCAGCAGATAACCTTCAACCCACAAAATATCGCGGGTTTTGATTAAATTACCGGAAGATGAGTAGAGCGGCACGTTCACCGAATGGCTCTTGATGGGCACAAAATATTTAGGATTGTACAAAAGGCCGACATCCACACCACGCACATCGGGCGAATTATGGTGACAAATGCGGTAATTGCGGGAAGCCAGAGAGGGATGTTTAACCAGATCTTCAAGCACCTGCCTATTTTCAATTTCGGCCACGCCAAGCAAAGCCGGACCGTCGGGTGTTTTCTCGATGGCCAGTTTAGAAATAACTTCGGATAATCGGTCTAGTTTTTCAAGGTATGTTTTACCTGTATAATTTTTGAGGCCTTTGGGAAGGAACTCTTCGTCATTTTTTTCAGGATCGTCAATGGTATCATACAGATTTTCGAGGTTGTAGAACCCGGCAGCCAACACCTGGTATTGTTTTTCCTGCGCTGAAACAGTGAATATCGTAAGTACAAAAAAGAATACAAACGAAATGGAAGAGCGTAATAAAATATTCATACGTAAATTCTGCCACAAAGGTAAGGATATTTGCTTGCGCTTTAAAAACCTCAAATTAACTTAGGGTTAATTTGAGTACTAAAATGATTACAAAGTTTGCCGATGATGAAAATGACCGTACTTTTGCCGCGCTTAATATCAAATTCATGCGTTTTAATCAAGCGTTCTTTCTGCTCCTCGTTTTATTTACTTGCACCGCAGGAATCAGAGCCCAAGGGGTTCGCGTAAGGGGAACAGTGAGCGAAGAAGCCACCGGAAGTCCGGTATCCTTTGCCCTCGTAAGCCTCAATCCGGGTAACTACGAAACAGCCTCCGGGCCCGACGGTAGTTTTATGTTGGAAAACATTCCTCCCGGAAAATACAGCGTAGAAGTCTTTTCTACCGGCTACCTCAAATACACCAGCGAGGTTGAAGTCAAAAATGAAGAC
>Ga0075154_10000732_pt1 | contig 26393 bp, 19 predicted proteins | sample JI71714BDNA_FD_70965 | JGI IMG/M metagenome (GOLD analysis project Ga0075154, IMG submission 70965) | Wastewater effluent complex algal communities from Wisconsin, to seasonally profile nutrient transformation and Carbon sequestration -... | ecosystem: Engineered > WWTP > Effluent > Algae...
CGGCCACCTTCGCCATTCGGCACGAGGAACAGCGCGACCACGCCGAGCATCGCGATGGCGGCGTCGTTGATGCCGGGCACGCCGAGGGCAGCAGACCAGCCGCCGCCCGGGCTGGCGCGGAACACCCAGGCCAGCGCGACGATAAGGAAGACCGTGAGCACCCGTCGCTCGGCGGCCCGCATCGGCGGCAGCGCGGGCAGGGTGGCGGCCGGCGTCCCGGCCAGATCGCGCCCCAGCCACAGCCACAGCAGCGGCAGCGACAGCGCCACGATCGGCAGGCCGTAGGCCATCCAGTCGGCAAAGGCGAAGGGCTGACCCTGGGTCTGCTGATAGACCTGCATGAACACCAGATTCGGCGTGGTGCCGATCGGCGTGCCCAGCCCGCCGAGGCTGGCGGCATAGGCAATGCCGAGGATCAGCGGCACGTGCAGCCGGCGGTCCGGGTAGCGCTCGAGGATGGCGAGCGCCACCGGCATCAACATCAGCGTGGTGGCGGTGTTGCTGATCCACATGCTGACCAGCCCCGAGGCCAGGATGAAGCCGGCCAGCAGGCGCCGGCCGCTGGCGGCACCGGTCAGGGCCAGCATCCACTGCGCCAGCCGACGGTGTGCGCCGTTGTGCTCCAGCGCCTGCGCCAGCATGAAGCCGCCGGCCAAGAGCAGGATCAGCTCATTGCCGTAGGCCTCGGCGACGCGGCGGGCATCCAGCACACCAAACGCCGGCAGCAGCGCCAGCGGCAGCAGTCCGGTGACGGCGGCCGGAACGGGCTCCAGGATCCACCAGAGCGCGACCCAGACCGTCAGCCCGGCGACGATCGCGAAGGCGTGCGGGTGGCCGGCCTGCAGCGCCGCAGCCCCGGCCAGCAGCCCGAGCAGCGGACCGGCCCACAGCGCGGCCTGATGTCGACGGCCGGCTGGCGCGGGCGAGGCGTCTTCCACGCCTCAGCGTTTGGTGATCGCGCCGAGCACGCCGCGCAGGATCTGCCGGCCGAGCTGGCTGCCGGCGGCGCGGGCCAGCGATTTGGCGAAGGCCTCGCCAACGCTTTGCGGCTCGCGACTGCTGGCACGGGCACGCGGGGCGGGTGCGGGCGGCGGAGCGGGCGCGCGACTGCGTGGCGAGCTCCGCGCTGCCGGAGCATCGGGCAACGGCGGCGGCAGGGGCGGCGGTGTCGGGCTGCTGCCGGGCCAGCTGCGGCCCCACTGGCCACTGCCGCTGGTTGGCGGCGCGGCCCAGCCGGTTGGCGCCGGCGCCGAGGCCGCTTCGGTGCGGGCCCGGAGCTGTTCGAAGGCGCTGTCGCGATCGACGGTCTGTTCGTACTTGCCGGCGACCGGGCTGGCCCGGAGGATCGCGGCGTGCTCCTCCGCGGTCAGCGTGCCGATCCGCGATTGCGGCGGCAGGATCCAGGCACGCTGGACCGGCAGCGGCACGCCACCGTCCTGCAGCGTCGAGACCAGCGCCTCGCCGACGCCGAGCTCGGTGATCGCGCGGACCACGTCGACCTCCGGGTTGGGCGGAAAGGTCTCGGCGGCGGTGCGCACCGCCTTCTGGTCGCGCGGGGTGAAGGCGCGCAGCGCGTGCTGCACCCGGTTGCCGAGCTGGCCGAGGATCAGCTCGGGCACATCGTCCGGATGCTGGCTGACGAAGTAGACACCGACGCCCTTCGAGCGGATCAGTCGGACCACCTGCTCGACGCGCTTGACCAGCGCCGGCGGGCTGTCCTGGAACAGCAGGTGCGCTTCATCGAAGAAAAACACCAGCCGCGGCTGCTCGACATCACCGACTTCGGGCAGCTGCTCGAACAGCTCCGACAGCAGCCAGAGCAGGAAGCTGGAGTACAGCCGGGGTTTGAGGATCAGCCGGTCGGCGGCGAGGATGTTGATGACGCCGCGGCCCTGCGGATCGATCTGGAAGAAGTCGCCGAGTTCGAAGCCAGGTTCACCGAGGAACTGGTCGCCGCCGTCGTTCTCGAAGGCCAACAGGGCGCGCTGGATGGCCGCCACCGACTGCGGCGCCACCAGTCCGTACTGCGCAGAGATCGTCTTGGCGTTCTCGCTGACGAAGCCGAGCATGGCGCGCAGATCCTTCAGATCCAGCAGCAGCAGGCCTTCCTCGTCAGCAACGCGAAACAGGACGTTGAGCACGCCCTCCTGCGTATCGTTCAATTCGAGCATCCGCGCCAGCAGGACCGGCCCCAGCTCACTCACGGTGGCGCGCAGCGGGTGACCCTTCTGGCCATACAGATCCCAGAAGATCACCGGATTGGCCGCCGGCCGGTAGCCGTGCAGCGCGAGCATCGTCAGTCGCTGCTGCAGCTTGCTGCCGATGGTCGCCGGCTGGCCGAGTCCGCCGAGATCGCCCTTGACGTCCGCGAGGAACACCGGCGTGCCGCGTTGACTGAAGCCTTCGGCCAACGTCATCAGCGAAACCGTCTTTCCGGTACCGGTGGCGCCGGCGACCAGTCCGTGGCGATTGCCAAATTTCGGCAACAGGTGCACGTCCTGGGTTCCGCGGGCGAGGAGGATCGGGGTCATCGGCACGTGGCTCCGGAAACGGGGACGATCGATTATGCGGGGTGGCAAGGCGGATCGGCGCAGGCCAGCACCACCCGGTTCCGACCCTGGGTCTTCGCCTGATACATCGCCCGATCCGCAGCAGACAGCAGCGTGTCGAGACCGTTGCCGCCGGGTTCCCGGCAGGCCACGCCGATCGAGGTCGTCAGCCTCAGGGTCTCGCTCTCGCCGATGGACACCGGCGCGTCAGCGATGGCGACACGCAGCTGCTCGGCGCGTTCTGCAGTTGCCCGGGTATCGCCGCTCAGCAGCACAGCCAGCTCTTCGCCGCCCATGCGCGCTGCCAGTTCGTCTTCACGCAGCACGCCGCGGATGCGCCGGGCGGCTTCTTCGAGCGCCCGATCGCCGGCCGCATGACCATGACGGTCATTGACCTGCTTGAAATGATCGAGGTCGAGCAGCAGCAGTCCGAGTCGCTCGGTGCGCTGGTCGGCCGCGGCCAGTCGTTCGGTCGCGGCTTCCTCGAAGGCGCGGCGATTCAGGAGTCCGGTCAGGCCGTCCAGCGTGGCCAGACGCTGCAGGGCGGTGTAGGCGCGCTCCTGGTGCATCAGCAGAAAGCCGAAGCTGACGATCACCGGGCCGAAGGCCGCATACATCACGGCGATCGTGTCGGCTGTGGCCGGCACCAGAAAGCCGCCGTCGGCGCGCGGCCGCAGCAGATGCTCGATGAAGCGCGCGCCGAGGATGGCCATGCCGAGCAGCGCGAAGACCGCGAGCATCCGTTCCGGAGGACCGGCCCCGCGCGCAATCGCACGGAGCAGCGGGCGCAGCAGGAAGACCAGCATCAGCGAGGTGCCGATCGCATTCAGCATGACAAGCAGGCTGAAATTCTTCAGCAGCGCCGCGCTCAGGCCGATCGCCAGCGCAACGGCCACGGTGATGCCGTAAAGGTAATGCTGGCGTTGCTCGACGTGGAAGAAGACCCGGACCGCCCGCGCCAGCTCCGCGTAGCCCAGCACCAGCAGGAAGTTGGCGACCATGCTCAGCAGCACATCGGGATGGTTGCCACGGATCGAGAACAGCGTCCACGCCAGCGGCTGGAGCGCCAGCCCGACGGTCCAGATGCGCAGACTGGATCGCTCGGTACTCGGAAAGCGTCGCAGCGTCAGCCCGATCAGGGCCGCCATCACGCTGCAAAGCAGCATGCCGACGACGGTCAGGGTATAGATATCGAGCTTCATGGGGCGGACTTTACCCGTCCGCACGCCGGGCCCGTGGCAATGAAAAAGGGCCTCGCGGCCCCCGAAAGATCAGACGGGTTGATTTTTTCTCGATCTCTCACCCGGAGCGCCCCGGTGTCGGTGCGCTCCGGGAGGCTGTGCCTTACTCGGCGCTGGCCGGGAAGGTCGTGCCGATGCTGAAGACGAACTGGCTACCATCGTTCGGGCCGAAGACTTCGTCGAGGTTGCGATTGGTCGACACCCACGCCAGACCGACGCTCAGCGGGCCGATCGCACGCGATACGCCGACCGAGTAGTCGGTGTAGCCGCCGCCGTACACGTCATCCAGATCGTAGTAGCCCAGGCTGCCGGCGATGGTGAATTCGTCGAAGACCGTGTGACTGGTGCCGAGCTGGTAGTAGATGCCGGTCTCGTCGCTGGCGAACACGTCGTTGGAGTAGCCGATCGTGCCGGTCAGCATGCCTTTCCAGGACAGCGAGGCGATGACTTCGGTGTAGTCGTAATCGACGCCGGACGCCGTGCTCGGGTAGACGTAGTGCAGCACCTGCGCGTCGACCGCGAAGTCCTCGGTCAGATTGGTGCCGAAACCGACGAACAGATCCACTTCGGTGTTGGCGCCGTCGCCGTCGGCGAAATCGACGTTGCTCGCCCAGGTGCCGAGGTAGATGCCGTTGTCGAAGGCATACTGGCCGCCGATCTGGAGGGCCGGGTCACCCTGAGTCTGGGAGATCCCGCGGAAGCGGTAGTCACTGACGAAATCGATGCTGGCGTTCCAGCTGCCGGCCTGCACCGCCGGAGCGGCGGCGACGAGACCCAGCAGGGCGATGGAGAGGGCTTTGCGCATGGACGGGACTCCTGGTTGAAGGTCGGTTGCCGGGTCGATTGTGCGGCTTCCGCTGAATGCCTTCCAGCATTCAGCCGAACCGGCTTGAAAAGCACCCTGCGGCACTCCCGAGCCTGCCCGACTCCGACCGAGCCTGCCAGTCCCCCCTGCGCATCTGCCGTGGGGTCTACTTCGGTTGGCTGCGAGTGCGCCGACGCACCGGAGGCTTCCGGGGTGGCGGAGGGGCCTCGGCCGGTGGTGCGGCCGGCGGCGGCGCAGTTTCGGCTTTGCGGCTGGCCTCGGCCTGTGCGGTGAAAAAGGACTGCTGCAGCTTGCTCAGCGCGTCGATGTTGCGTTGCGCCACGTTCTGCAGCATCGACAGTGGGGTATTGCCGATCAGCTGTGACAGCTGCGCGCGAAACTGCTGCTGCTGGTCCAGAAACCCCTGCAACGAGCGCTCCAGGTAGCTGCCCATGAAGCCCTGCAGCTGATCCCCGTAGAAGCGGATCAGCTGGCTCAGCATCTTGCTGGAAAGCATCGGCTGGCCGCCGGATTCCTCGTGCTCGGCAATGATCTGCAGCAACACGGCGCGGGTCAGGTCCTGGCCGGAGCGGACATCCTGGACCTCGAACTCCTCGCCGGACAGCACCAGCGCGCGGATGTCCTCCAGAGTGACGTAGGAGGAGATTGCGGTGTCGTAGAGGCGACGGTTCGGGTACTTCTTGATGATCCGCATCAGTCAGGCTCCGGAATGGGGCGACGGGCCGGTGGCCGCATCGCCCCGTCGGGCTTACCAGCCCATGTAGTGGCCGCCGTTGATCGACAGGTTGGCGCCGGTGATCCAGGACGCTTCCTCGCTGACCAGATAGGCCACTGCACCGGCAATCTCCTCGGGCGCACCGAGACGGCCGGTCGGGATCTGGGCAGCGATCTTGGCGCGGACTTCCTCGGGCACCGCCATCACCATGTCGGTGGCGACGTAGCCCGGCGAGACCGTGTTCACCGTGATGCCGAGCTTGGCATTTTCCTGCGCCAGCGAAATCGAGAAACCGTGCATGCCGGCTTTGCTGGCAGCGTAGTTCGCCTGACCGTACTGGCCCTTCTGTCCGTTGATCGAGGCGATCTGCACGATGCGTCCCCACTTCTGGGCGCGCATGTGGTCGATCACCTGACGGGTCACGTTGAAGCAGCTGGTGAGATTCGTGGTGATGACCTCGTTCCACTGCTCCGGTGACATCTTGTGGAACGTGGTGTCTCGGGTGATGCCGGCGTTGTTGATCAGGATGTCGACGCCACCATGCAGCCTGAAGAGCTCCTGCACCATCGCCTTGCTGCTCTCGTAACTACCGACATCGCCTTCGAGCAGGGTGAAGTCGTATCCCAATTCCCGCTGATGCGCGGCCCAGGCTTCGGCACGCTCGCGGCTTCTGTAGTTGGTGGCGACCTTGTGGCCGAGCTTGGCGAGACGCTGGCAGATGGCGGTGCCGATACCGCCGGTTCCGCCGGTGACGAGTGCGACGCGTGACATGGAACGCTCCTCCCGGAGTTGACGAAAGTTCGCGGAGTGTATCGGAGCGGTGAGGAAAGTCCGGGTCGGAACGGCGCCTGCGGCCCGTCCGACCCTGCGGCAAATCGTCCGGGTCCGCTCAGGCGGCGCGACGGGCGCGGCGGGCGGCGTCGTTGCGTTCGCGGGCCGCCTGGTCCAGATAGTCGGCCGGCAGCCCGGTCACATACTCGCCGGAGAAGCAGGACGTGTCGAACTGTCGCAGACGCTGGTCGCTGCCGGCGACGGCGTCGATCAGGTCCGGCAGGTCCTGGTAGATCAGCCCGTCGCAGCCGAGCAGGCGCTGGATCTCGGCTTCGCTGCGGCCGTGGGCGATCAGTTCCTCCGGCGCGGGCATGTCGATGCCGTAGACATTTGCATAGCGGACCGGTGGCGCGGCCGAAGCGAAATAGACCTTGGAGGCGCCGGCCTCGCGGGCCATCTGGATGATCTGTTTCGACGTGGTGCCGCGGACGATCGAGTCGTCGACCAGCAGCACGTTGCGATTGCGGAACTCCAGCGAGATCGCGTTGAGCTTGCGGCGCACGCTTTTCACCCGCTCTTCCTGACCGGGCATGATGAAGGTCCGGCCGATGTAGCGGTTCTTGACGAAGCCCTCGCGGTACTCGATGCCGAGCGCCCGCGACAGCGCCAACGCGATCGTGCAGGAGGTGTCCGGGATCGGGATCACCTTGTCGATGTCGTGGTTCGGGAACACCCGCGCGATCTTCTGCGCCAGCCGCTCGCCCATCCGCGCGCGCGCCTTGTAGACCGAGACGTCCTCGATCATCGAATCGGGCCGGGCCAGATAGACGTACTCGAAGATGCACGGGGCCCGCATGCCGGCCTCGGCGGTGCGCTGCCGCAGCAGGCGGCCGTCCTCGGTGAGGATCACCGTCTCGCCGGGTTCGACATCACCGACCACGCGGAAGCCGAGCACGTCGAGGGCCACCGACTCGCTGGCCACCATCCAGTCGGTTCCGCCGGCGTGAACGCGCTCACCGAGCACCAGCGGGCGGATGCCGTTCGGGTCGCGGAAGGCGACTACACCGAGGCCGAGGATCACCGCGACGCAGGCGTAGCCGCCGATGCAGCGCCGATGCACATCGGCCATCGCGGCAAACACCGTTTCCGCGCTCGGCCGCTGCGGAGAGCGCTCGGCCAGTTCATGCGCCAGCACGTTCAGCAGCACCTCGGAGTCGGAGTCGGTGTTCAGATGCCGACGATCGGACTCGAACAATTCCTGCTTCAGTCTCGCGGCATTGACCAGGTTGCCGTTGTGCGCGAGGGCGATGCCGAACGGCGAGTTGACGTAGAAGGGCTGGGCTTCGCCAACGTTGTCGTTGCCCTGGGTCGGATATCGGCAATGGGCGATGCCGATCCGGCCGCGCAGCGGCTGCACGTTGTCCGGCGTGAACACGTCACGCACCAATCCGCGGGCCTTGTGCAGATGCAGCCGTCGCCCGTCGACCGTGGCGATGCCGGCGGCATCCTGGCCGCGATGCTGCAGAACGGTCAGCCCGTCATACAGCGACGCTGCAACTTCGCTGGTGGCCACCACGCCGAGGATTCCACACATCGTTCGATCACCTGTTGTCAGTCGGGGGCGGGACGGGCGCCGGTAGTTGGCCGGCATAGTCGAGCAGGTCGCGAATCTGCGCCGGCAGATGCGGCTTCAGCAGCAGAGCCGTGCGCTCGAAGGGCGGCAGCGTCTTCGAAGCCTGCCACCAGTCGGTCTTCGGCAGCGCGGTGAGGCCGGCAAGCAGGACCAGCGCAGTCACCAGCAACACGCCGCGCGCCAGTCCGAACACGAGGCCCAGCATTTTGTCGGTGGAACCGAGGCCGGTGCGCCGGACCATGTAGCGGATCAGCCAGGTGATCATGCCGCCGACCGTCAGCGCCAACAGGAACAGGCCGGTGAAGGCAACACCCAGTCGCGCCTGCGGAAGGTCGATGCCGTACAGGAGCTGCTCCGCAGCAATCCCGGCGCCAGTGGTCGCGACGAAGAAGGCCGCCACCCAGACCACCAGCGACATCACCTCGGAAATGAAGCCGCGCAGCAGGCTGACGACGCTGCTGATGGTCAAGATGCCGAGGATGGCGAGGTCCGCCCAGGTCACGGATGGGGCACCACCTGGGCATCGCGATGACGGCTGCGCAGTTGCTCGCGGATGCGGTCGGCATCGGCGCGGCGGGTGTACGGGCCGACGCGGACCCGGTAGCGCGTGCCGGCCGCCAGCCGGACCGTCTCGACGTAGGCGTTGTAGCGCTGGCCACGCAGTTGATCGGCAAGCTGCTGCGCCGCGGCTGACGTCCCGAAGACGCCGAGCTGCACTGCGTGCGCGGCCGGATTGCGCTCGCTGGTCGGGCGAAGCGGGGCCTCGGCGGACGGCAGCGCCGTCCCGCTGACACTGGCACTCAGATTCGCAATCTGCGCCAGGGCGCGCAAGCGCTCGGCTTCGGCATCCGCGCGGCTGGCGTGGCCGTCCGAGCGCACCCGGAACAGCTGACGGTCGCCGCTGCTGATCGGCTCGATGCGGGTTTCGATACCGAGGTTCAGGGCCAGCTGTGCCTTGACCTCGTCGGCGTTGGCGCGATTGCGGAAACTGCCGTAGACCACCGAAAACCGTCCGCCGCCGGCTGCGGGCACCGGCGGCGGCTGCACCGGCGGCGCCGGGGCGGGCAGTGTCGATTCGGGCGGGACGTCCATGGCCAGCGCTGGCGGCGCCGGGGCCGGTTCGGCAGGCAGGGGCTCGGGCTGAGCCGGCTCGGTGGGCATCGGCGCAGGCGCCGGCTCGGCAGCGAGATCGGGCGAGGGCTCTGGCTCCGGTTCGGGCAACTGCGGGGTCGGCGCGCCACGCGGATCCACCGGCAGGTCCTCGTAGCCCGCCGCTGCAGTGTCCGGAGGCTCGGGCTGGCGGCGATCGATCTCGCTGCCATCACCGCCGTCCCTGAAGTCGAACAGGAGCGGCAGAAAAATCACCGCCAGCGCGATGACGACTGCCGCGCCGACGAGGCGCTGTCTGATGCCGGCATCCATGGGGCTCATCCGTCGCAGTCTGGGAGCGGGCAGGGATTATCGACCGAGCGCGTAACCCGCGGCTGAGTCCGCTTCGGCACCGGAAGTCGACCCGGGTGATTCCGCGGCCCGGTCAACCGTCGCCCGGCGGCATTCCACGGGTCCCGGGTCGGGCGAATCCGGGCGGCTCTCAGGGCGTCACCGGCTCGAAGCCGTTGCCGAACACCGGATCGACGATGCCTGCGCACTGGTTCCGGTACATACACAGCACCCATTCCGGGCGATCGATGTACGGGTTGCGATTGCCCTGGAAACCGTAGACCACGCCGTTGCGCGAGATTTCACGGGCATCTGGCGGGTCGGCGAGATGCCAGGCGATCAGGTCGTCGAGCAAGCCCATGTAGGCGATCGCCTGGCTGCTGCCGGTCACGATCAGGCTGCGGGTGTTGGTCAGTGCCAGCTGCGGCTCGCCCTGATTGGTCACGCCATGCGTGCCGCCCTCGTAGCGCACATCCATGTAGAGCACGGCGCGAGCCAGGTCGCCCTTGCGGAACGCCCAGCTCTCGAAGCTGCCACCATTGCCGTCCGGCCCCTGCACCCAGTTGCTGTTGCCCGGGTAGACGCCGCTGCCGCCGCCCTGGTTGTTGTACGCCTCGGTGACCCGCTCACCGCAGCCGCCCGATTGCAGGCAGTTGGCGTAAGGCTTGTTGCCGCGGTCGGCGTTGTACTGGGTGTCCGACAGATAGAGCATGTGCGCGTCGGTATACGGCGCGTTCGGCAGGCCGAGGTTGCCGGTGGTCGAGCCGAAGCCCAGCGAGTTCGGCCACGTGTGCTCCCGGTTGTAGGTAATTCCGCTGCCGGTGCCGGCGCGGTCACTTTCCTTCAGGTAGCTGCGATTGCGGTAGACGTCCAGCACCCGCGCGGGGTTCAGCGGATCCTCGTCGGCCAGTTCGAGGATGTCCCAGGTGTCGCAGGTGGCTTCCGGGTTGGCCAGTGAGCAGGTGGTCGAAGCCGAGTAGGGATAGGCGCGGTGGTCGTCGATCAGTGCATGCAGGGTTTCCCGCAGGCGCTCTGCGCTGGTCGCATCGACGCTGGCGTAATAGTTGCCGAGCGATGGCGCGGTGCCGAAGCCGACCGTGACGTCGGTGGCCATCGGGTCCGGAGTACCGTCCTGATCGACGACGGATGACGCGCGAATCAGCAGGGAGCAGGTCCCGTCCGCCGGCAGGTCCTGCGTCGGATCGATAGTCCAGTTGACCGGTCCGCCGGTTACCGCGGCGGCAAGCGGCGTGGCGCCGCAGCTCAGCGCATACCAGTCCGCGGCCAATGTGACCGGCTCGCTGAAGCGCACCACGAGGTTGCTCGCAAGCGCCACACCGGTTGCGCCGTTGGTCGGCGAGGTCGATTGCACGGTCGGCGGGACATCCGGTGCGATCGTGAACCCGAAGACCAGATCGGCTGCCATCGGATCCGGCGTGCCGTCGAGGTCGGTGACGGAAGCCGCACGGACCGTCGCGGTGCAGGTCTCACCGGGCCGGAGCGCGGTGACCGGCGTGTAGCTGCGGCTCGCGCCGGTACCGCCGGTGGCTCCGGCGACGTTGCCGGACTGGCTGCAGCTCAGTGACAGCCAGTCGGCTGCGGTCGTGACGGCCTCGGAGAACTGTACGGCGAGCACGATATCGGTGGCGACACCGGTGGCGTTGTTCGCCGGGGTGGTGCCGCTGACCGTGGGCGGAAGATCGACGCCGCCACCGCCGGTACCGACAATGACGTCATCGATGGCCAGCAGATCGTCGCTGCCGGTGATGTTGCCGTCGACCCAACGCAGGAACACGGTCTGGCCGACAGCGATGGATAGACCGGAAATCGTATGGGTCAGCGCGGTCTGGTTGGCCGGGTCATTGCCGTTGACGGCGCCGACTGCCGCGGCCGGATTCGGCGTCACCAGATCCAGCGCATCCACGTCCACCCAGGTGCCGTTGTCCAGCGCGGTGGCGTCCAGCGAGTACTGGAAGTCGAGCCGGTCGTTGCGACTGGCAGCGCCAAGCCGCCAGAGCTCGCCGCGATACTGCACGGTCAGCGCCGAGATCGTGCTGCCGGTCTGATTGACATAGCGGCCGCCCAGATCGATTCGGGTAACCGTGTTGCTGGCCAGCGCCCCGAAAGCCCGCTCGGTACTGCCCGTCGCGCCGGCGCTGTAGGTATCGCCGGAGTTGAGCGTGCCGTCGCTGGCGGTGTAGGCCGTACCGGTCGCACCACCGGTTTCGCGAAAGGCCCAGCCGGTCGGGACCGTGCTGCCAGTGCCACTGGCGGCGAGGCTGTCGAAATCCTGCAGCACCGGCGTGCCGGTCAACGGCACCTGGGCCGCGGCTGTCAGAGGAAGCAAGCCGAGGGCCAGCGCCAGGGAGAGTCGGGTCATTGCAGGGAGATCCTTCGAGGTGCCGCTTCGGTTGGTGCGGCAGCGGACGGCGAGTTCGGGGAATGATAGGCGGCAACGCCGGAACCGCGGCCACCCGGACGCCAAAACGAAGGGGCCTTGCGGCCCCTTCGTCGGTTCGAAGCTCGGCAGATCGATCAGCCGATCCGACCGAGGATTTCGCGCGCCTCGCTCTTCTGGGCATCGCTGCCTTCGGTGAGCACTTCTTCCAGCATCGCTCGCGCACCGTCCGGATCGCTCATGTCGATGTAGGCCCGCGCCAGATCCAGCTTGGTGGCGATGGCATCGTCGCCGCCGAGGAATCCCGGATCGTCCAGATTGAAGTCGCTGTCGAGCGGAATGACTTCAGGATGCTCCAACGCGCTGGCCGGCTGCGGCGGCATCCGGGTTTCGAGCTCCACCGGCAGGAAGTCGGTACCGGGGCTCTTCAGATCGCCGAAGTTGAGATCCATGTCGCCCAGATCCAGCGACAGATCATTCGCCGCCGGCGCAACGCTGGGGGCGGGCGCCGGAGCGGACCCCAGCGAGTTCATCAGCGAATCCAGATCCGGCAGCGCCATGGTGTCGGTGCGCTGCTCATCCATGGCGGAACGCGGTGGCACCACCGCGGCCGGCGGCGCCATCGGTGCGGGGGCGGGCGCCGGCGACAGCAATGAGTCGAAGTCGAAGCTGAAGTCGCTGACCGACGCCTGCGTGGTCGGTGCCGGCACCGGCTCGACCCTGCGCGTGGGACCTTCGGTGTCGAGATCGAAGCCGAAGTCCAGCGGCGCAGCCACGGGTGCTGGTGTCGGTGCCGGGCTGCCGAGATCGAAATCCAGGTTCGGTGCGGCCGGTGCTGCGGCCGGCGCGGGCGCGGGTCCCAGCAGATTGTCGAAGTTGAAATCGAAATCCGGGGCTGGCGCCAGTGCAGGAGCGGGAGCAGGCGCCGGTGCCTTGCCGAGATCCAGCGTGGGCGGACCTGCCGGAGCCGGTGTGTCGAACTCGAACTTGAAGTCCGGAATCGCTGGGGTCGGAGCCGCTGCCGGTGCCGGTGCCATGGAGACGGCGCCGTCCAGCATGCCGAGATCAAGCTCGCCGAGGCCATTCGACGACTTGGTGGTGTCGTCCCAGCTGCGGTCCGTTGCGGCGCTGCCGTCGAAATGCGGAGTGCCGGGCTGCAACTCGGCGGTGAGGTTGGCAACCTCGCGCCACTCGTCGCAATCCGGATCGCTGACATACCGGTACATGGCTTCTGCAGCGGCATCGAGGGCCTCGGTCCGATGCTGACTGTGCAGGTAGCGTACGAGCTCCAAGTGTGCGCCCAGATCGGTCGGATTCATCGCGATCCGGTCGCGCAGATCCTCTTCCGGATCAATGATGCCGATGCTGCCCTGATCATCGGGGCTGCTCGGCATGATCGGCGGCAGTGCGTCCTTGCGATCCGGCTTGCCCCCGCGGCTGCGCTGCCAGAAGAAGGCACCGATGCCGGCGGCAAGCAGCGCCAGCAGACCACCGATCACCGGCAAACTGAACAAGCCACCGGAAGCGGTCGGCGCGGGTTCGGGCTCGACCACCGGCGTATCGACCGGTGGGACGGGTGCCGGGGCAGGCACGGGTTCGGCGGGCGGGGGTTCCGGTGCGGCACTGACGGCGGTGTCGCCATCGGCCGGGACCGGCTCCGTGCCGCCCCAGATGTCGGCGTCGTCGGCGGGCGGTGCATCGCCCTGATCGCCGGCGGCCACTGCGGGCGCGGCTGGCTCCGGCACGGGTTCGACCACCGGTTCCGGCGTCGGCTCGGCCGCAGGTTCCGGGATCGCTGGCGCGGCGGCGATCGGGGCGGGGGGTGGCGCCGTCTCGGCGTTCTTGAGCGCATCCTCGGCCTGACTGGCCGCGAGACGTGCCGCTTCGGCCTGCTGGTTGACGTCCGCGAGGCGCGCCTGCAGTTGCGCGATCTCGTCGTCCTTCAGCTTGATCAGCGCGTCCTGCTTGCCTTTCAGGCCTTCCAGATCCTTGACGCGCGAACGCATCTCGTCGAGTTCATTCTGCGCACTGGTCAACTCTTCCTGACGCAGCTGCAGGTCCCGACGGAGCTTCGAGACTTCTTCGGAGTTACCGGCTCGTGTGCTCGGGCCCGGTGCATCGGCGGCACCCTGACCTTCGCCGGCGCGCGGGGGCACCAATTCCAGACGCGAATCCGGATCGGCCGCTGCCGGTGTTCCGGTGCTGCCGGCGCCGGCGCTGCCGGTGTCGGCGAGCCGGGTCGGCTGTGCCGCGGCAGACTGGGCGTACTGCTGCCAGAGGTCGTTGTGGGTGCGAACCACGTCGGCCGCTTCGGCGGGGGTGATCGACGTCAGCTGTGCCTGCGTCGGCAGCGTCAGAACGGCGCCGCGCTTCAGCGCGTTGACGTTGTCCTGGTAGAAGGACTGCGGGTTGGTCCGCAGCACCGCGACCATGAAACGGTTCATTTCCTCCGGCGAGCCGGGCGCGACTTCGCGAGCGACCTGCAGCAGGTTCTTGCCCGGATCCACCGGACCATAAGTCGCGGCGGCGGGCTGCGCCGGTGCGACGCTGGCCGGCGGCGGCGGCGGTGTTGCGGCCGCGGTCTCGACCGGCGCCGGTGCGGGCTTTTGGGTTTCGATCGGCGCGGGTGCGGGCGGCGGGGCCGGCTTGGGCGTCTCGGCCTTCGGGGCCGGCGCTGCCGCGACCACGGGCGCCGGCGGCGGGCTGGCCGGCGCCGGTGCGGGTGTCGGCTTCGCAGCTTCGGACTTCGGGGCCTTGGGCGCCGCCGGGCTCTCGACGACGGCCGCAGGGGCCGGTTCGGCAACGGCGGTCGCCATCGCGGCGCTGCCGCGGATCGCCGGGGCCATCAGCGGCGGATCCAGCAGGATGCTGTACTCGCGCAGCAACCGTCCGGCGCCCCAGTTGACCTCCAGCAGGATGGTCAACGCGGGATCCTTGACCGGCTTGTCGCTGGTGACCCGGATCACGGCTTTGCCCTTGCTGCCGCGGTCGACGCTGAACTGCAGCGGCACCGAGACTCGGCTGGCATCCAGACCGACCCGCTGGAAGTCCTCCTCGCGGGCCAGTTGTACGGTGAGCGATTCCTGCTCGGCGGGCGAGGCAAAAACCAACTCGATTTCGGCGTTGAGCGGCTCGTTCAGAGCGCTCTTGACGTCGATCGCGCCCAGACCGAGCGCGTTGGCCAGTCCGGGGAGCAGGAACAGGCTGGAAGCCAGCAGAGTCTTGCGCATCTTAGGTGTTGTCATTGTTTGAGTTCCCCAGAGTCCGGGAGCACGGGTGGACCTTGCCGGACGAGACCTGCGGTTCCTAGAAACCGTCTCACGTCTTTCGGGCAACTATAGATCACAGAAAGTTTTTCACCAAGAGTTCAGCGATCTGGACGGCGTTGAGCGCAGCACCTTTCCGGATGTTGTCGGCGACGATCCAGAGCGCCAACCCGTTCGGGTGCGACAGGTCCTGGCGGATCCGGCCGACGTAGACCGGGTCCTTGCCGGCGGCATGCGTGACCGGGGTCGGCCATCCGCCCGGCTTCGCTTCGTCCACCAGCACCACGCCGGGCGCCGCCGCGAGCAGCCGCCGGACCTCGTCAACGCCAATCGGGGCGCGGGTTTCGAGGTGGACCGCCTCGCTGTGGCCGTAGAAAACCGGCACCCGCACACAGGTCGCATTCACGCGGATCGACGGGTCGAGGATCTTCTGGGTCTCCCAGACCATCTTCATCTCTTCCCGCGTGTAGCCGTTGTCCATGAAGCTGTCGATCTGCGGGATCAGGTTGAAGGCGATCTGCACCGGAAACTTTTTCGACGTGACGTCACGAAAGTTCAACAAGTCCGCGGTCTGCCGACCGAGTTCCTCCATGGCGCTCCGGCCGCCGCCGGAAACCGACTGGTAGGTGGCGACGTTGATGCGCTCGATGCCGACCGCCCGATGGATCGGCGCCAGTGCGACCAGCATCTGCATGGTCGAACAGTTCGGGTTGGCGATGATCCCGCGGTTCCGGTAGCCCGCGATGGCCTCCGGGTTGACCTCGCTGATCACCAGCGGGATGTCCGGATCGGTCCGGAAGTGACTGGTGTTGTCGATCACCACGGCGCCGGCGGCAGCCGCGCGCGGCGCGTGCTCGGCCGAGACAGAGCCACCCGCCGAAAACAGGGCGATGTCGGTGCCGGTGAAGTCGTAGCTCGCCAGATCCTGGACGCGCAGCTTGCGACGGCCGTAATCGACCTCGGTCCCGACACTGCGCTCGCTGGCCAGCGGAACCACTTCCGAGGCCGGGAAACTGCGCTCGGCGAGAATGCCGAGCAGGCATTCGCCGACCGCGCCAGTGGCGCCGACGACCGCGACCTTGAACTTCCGCTCCATGCGTACCCCCGTCTGAACAGGCGGCCGATTGTGCGGGCAGGGACCGACGGGCGAAAGGGCGCCGCGACGGCAATTTCCTTGACGGTTTTCGTCACCCCGGGACGTGTCGACCTGTCGGTATCATCGGCCGCGGCCTTCGCTGGAGTTTCCCGTGATTCGAGACCTGCCCCTGTGGGCGAAGCTGTTGCTGTTGGTCGGTGGCTTTCTGGTCGTGTTCGGCACCTACTCGTATTTCTCCGACGAGGCGCGCGCGCGCGTCGAGGTCGGTGGGCCGATCTACACCAAGATCATCCGCGGCAAGGACCTGATCGCCGATGTGCTGCCGCCACCGGGCTACATCATCGAGAGCTATCTGGTCGCGCTGGAACTGGTCGACGAGCGCGACCCTGCTGTGATCGACGCACAGATTCGTCGCGGCGAGCGTCTGCGCGAGGAGTACAACCTCAGTCAGGAGCGCTGGCGACGGGAGCTGACCGGCAACCTGCAGCAGCTGATGACGGTCAGCGCCTATCGCCCCGCGATGGAGTTCTTCACGATTCGCGACCAGCGCTTCCTGCCGGCCATCCGGGCCGATGACCGGGCCGCCGCCGCGCAGGCGCTGGCGGAAATGAAGCGGGCCTACGAGACGCACAACCAGGTCATCCTCGAGATCGTGGACGCCACAAAGAGCGATAACGCCGCCTACGAGCAATCGGCCGCAGCCGAGATCACCGAGGCCGGCCGACGGCTCCGGATGCTCGCCCTGGCGGTCGTCGGCATCGTGGTCGGCATGGCGCTCTACGCCTGGCGCGGCGCGCGACAGATGAGCGCGCGCCTGAAGGTCGCGGCGCAGGTGGCGACCCGCGTGGCAGCCGGCGACCTGACTGCGCGGGTGCCGCGCACCGAGGACACCGACGAGACCGGACAGCTGCTGACGGCGATCGCGACGATGACCGACAACCTGCGCGATCTGGTGGCGAAGGCCAAGCAGACCTCGATCGAGATGCTGTCCAGCGCCACCGAATTCGCCGCGGCCAGTCGGCAGCAGGAAGCAGTGGCCGAGGGGTTCGGCAGCAGCACCCAGCAGATCGCGATGAATGCCCGGCAGATCAGCACGACCGCCAACGATCTGTCACTGACCGCCGAGGGGGTCAATCTGGTCGCGACCCAGACCGCGGAGCTGGCCGAAGAGGGCCGCAGCGGCCTGAAGACGCTGGACGAGACCATGGATCGGCTGGCCAAGGTGGCCGGTGCGATGGCAACGCGGTTGGCAACCATCCGCGAGGAAGCCGCGGAGATCACCAGCGTGGTCACGACGATCTCCAAGGTCGCCGATCAGACCAATCTGCTGTCGATCAACGCCGCGATCGAAGCCGAGAAGGCGGGTGAGCAGGGGCTCGGTTTCCTCGTGCTGGCGCGGGAAATCCGGCGCCTCGCCGACCAGACCGCGGTGGCGACGCTGGACATCGAGGAGATGGTCAAGTCGATGCAGGGCGCGGTATCGGCCGGCGTGATGGAGATCGACCGCTTCAGCGACGAAGTGCGCAGCGGGATTGCCGGCGTCGAGCGGGTCGGCGGCCGCTTCGGCCAGATCATTTCGCAGGTCCGCGTGCTGTCCGACCGCTTCGACCACGTCCACCAGGGCATGCGCAGCCAGTCGCAGGGAGCCCGGCAGATTTCCGACGCGCTGGGCGGCCTGCAGGATGGGGCACGACAGACCAATGCTGCGCTGCGCGAATTCAATGCAGCCACCGAAAACCTGCGCGATGCCATCGGCAGCCTCAAGCAGCAGATCGCCCAGTTCAACGTCGGGTGACCCGTGCTGGCGCTGGTGTTCCACGCCCACGGTGCCCGCTACGCGATCCGCGCGGCGCAGATCGAGCGGCTGCTGACCGACCAGCCGCTGCGGCCGGCGCCAGCGCTGGCACCACCGGCCGTGCTCGGGCTGCTGCGCGATGGCGGTGATCTGGTGCCGGTGATCGACAGCGGCCTGCTGCTGGGGCAGCGGCCGGAGTCCGGGCCGGCGGCCTGGCGCATCGTCCTGTGCAGGCTGTCCGACCATCCGCCCCGACGGCTGGCGCTGCGGGTCCGGGACGCCTTCGAACTGACCCGTATCCGCGTTCGGATGTTGCGGCTCGCGCTGGGCCAGGCGGCGTTTCTCGGGGATTTCCTCGACGGCGAGGGGGAACCGCAGCTGCTCGAGTTGGCGGAGGTGCTGCCCGCCGAATTGGCCGCCCTGGCACGCGAACTGACGGACACCGGCTCGTGAACGCGCCGCTCGCCGAACCGATGCTGCTCGACGCCGCCCGACGACTGGCGCGGCAGTACGGCCTGGATCTGGGCGCCATCGGACCCACCGTGTTGGGCGCCGCGCTGGCCGAGTTCGGACAGAACTCGGGACTGGCCGCGGGAGCGCTGGCCGCCGCCCTCGAGGAGCCGGCTGCGATCGCCGCGTTGTTCAACGCGTTGCCGGTGGGTCTGAGCTGGATCGATCGGGATGCCGCGCAGCTGAAGTCGGCGGCCGCCTGGGCGCTGTCGGAGCGGCGGCCACTGCGCGTTCTGTCGGCGCCGTGCGCGCGCGGCGAGGAGGTCTGGAGTCTGGCGGCGGCCTGTCTGGATGCGGGCCTGGCACCCACGGCCGTGCAGATCGTGGGTATCGATGCGATGCCCGCGGCGATTGCCCAGGCGGAGCTGGGCGAATACGCCGCGACCGCACTGGCCGGTCGCACCGAGTCGCGTCCGTGGTGGCTGCTGGACTGCGACGGCAAGCTGGTGGTGCATCCGCGGCTGCGGCCGCTGGCGCGCTTTCGGGTGGCCAACCTGCTCGACCCGGCGGCACTCGACGATCTCGGCACCTTCGATCTGATTCTCAGCCGCAATTTCCTGATCTACCTGACGCCCGAGGCGCGCGCGCGCTGGTGTCGGACGCTGGCCGAGCGGCTGCACGAGGACGGGCGCCTGTACCTCGCGGTCGGCGAGCCACTGACGAGCTGGTCGGACGGCTTCGCTGCGATTCCGGCCGAGGTGGCCGGCGCCTACGGTCACGCCGCCGCTGCGCGGGTCCGCTCGCCGGAATCGACACCGGCCGCGGAGCCGCCGTCCAGCGACCCCAGCCAGCGGGTCACCTCGGTCAGCCGACGAGCTCCGCCGATCCGGCCCGCCGATGACCGCGTCCGGCCCGTCGCGCCGGCGCCCGCAGTAGTGCCGCCATCCGATCCGCGGGCACTGGCCGATGCCGGCGAGCTGAAAGCCGCCGAGGCGCTACTGGCCGAGCGGCTGGCCCGGCCGGTGCCGGCAGCCGAGGATCTGGTGACGGCGGCGCTGATCGCGCTGGCGCGGGGCCAGGTCGGTGCTGCCGAGGACGCCCTGCGGCGGGCCTTGTTTCTGGACCATCGGCATGCCGAAGCGTCGACCCTGCTGGCGGCGCTGCGGGATCAACGTGGCGATCCCGGTGAGGCCGCGCGTCTGCGTCAACGATCGGGGGCCCGACGATGAACGGCCCGGGCCCGCACTGCTGGCGACGGATCGGCATCCATGGCGACCGCAGCTGTCCGGAGCTGGTGGCGCAGATTCACTGCCGGAACTGCGCCTGGTTTGCCCGCGGCGCGCGTGAGCTGCTGTCACGGCCGGGGCTGACGGTCGTCGATCCGCTCGAAGGGCTGACGACGCCTCACGTCACCCCGGGTCTGACCGGCTCGGTGCTGGTGTTCCGGCTCGGCAGCGAGTGGTATGCGCTGTCCACCACCGTGGTCCGCGAGATAGCCGAGGCCCGGCCGGTCTGCCGAATTGCCCATCGGGTCGGCCGGCTGCTCGAAGGGCTGGTCAACATCCGCGGCGAGTTGCAGCTCTGTGTCGCGCTGGATCGTCTGCTCGGATCGGCCCGCAGCAGCGAGTCACCGGCCCGGCTGGTGCTGGCCGAGGTCGACGGGCAGGGTTTCGGCTTCTTTGCCGATGAGGTCCGCGGGGTCGAGCGACTGGCAGAACTGTCGATCGAGCCGCCGCCGGCGGCGGCACCGCCAGCCCTGCAGCAAGTTGTCCGCCAGTTGCTGCGACTGCCGGGCGGAAGGGCTGCGCTGTTGCTGGAGCCCGAGCCGCTGTATCGGCGGATCCGCCAGGAGGCGTTCTGATGGCCGCGTGGCTGGCCCTCGGGCCCCCGGGAGCGACGCCGTGAGCGATCCGGTCCTGTACGCATTGTTCGCCGAGGAAGTGCAGGGGCTGTTGCCGCAGCTGGCCCGTGCGCGGCAGGACCTGGAGGCCGGCGTCGAGCGCTTCGAGACGTTGCGACGCCAGCTGATGTCGCTGAAGGCGGCGGCACAGGTGGTCGGTCTGGTCGCCGTGCAGGAGCTGCTGAAGGCGCTGGACGATCCGTTGAAGCAGGCTCTGGCGCCGGGTGACCCGCAGCGCGAGACCTTGCGGCTGGTCTTGCTGGCGTTGCCGGAGGTGCTCGCCCGGGCCGAGGAGCCGGCGCATGCCGAGGCGCTGTTGCGGCCGCTGATCGAGCGGTTGGCGCCCGTCGAGGACGGGCCGCAGGCCACACCGACGCCGCCGACCAGCATTGCCGGTCGTGCCCAGCACGCCGAAGAGCAGCGGATGCTGGAGCTGTTCCGGCAGGAGGTCGATGACCATCTGTCGGCGCTGTCCCGCGGCCTGCTGATGCTGGAGGGCAATCCCGAGCCGGGGTCGCTGGTGCAGCCTCTGATGCGCGCAGCGCATTCGGTCAAGGGCGCCGCCCGTGCGGTGCGTCAGGACGCGGCGGTGCGTCTTGCCCACGCCATCGAGGATCAGCTGACCGCGGTGGCCCGCGGCGAACGCGCGGCCAGCCCGGCGCTGATCAGCCTGCTGCTGCGCTGCTGCGATCACCTGCTGCAGCTCGCCGCGGGCCTCAAGCGGCTGGGCGACAACGCGATCGATGCCGAGTCGCGCCTGCTGCTCGAACAACTGGCGGAGCTGCCGGCAAGTGGCGCGCCGGGCAGTGTGCCGATGGCGATGGCCTCGGCCGAGACCACGGCGTCGGGACGCGTCGACAACTACATCCGCGTTCGCGCCGAGCAGGTCGGCACGCTGCTGGGTCTGGCCGCCGAGACGGTCGTCGAGTCGCGGCGGATGCAGGGGTTTCAGCAGGATCTGCGGTCTCTGCGGCAGGAAGGGCATCGCTGGTCGGGTCTGCTGGAGCAGTTGCATCAGCTGCTCGGCGCACCGACGGCGCTGGATCCGATCGGCCGTGTGCTGTCCGAACTGCGTCACAGCCTGGTGGCCAGCCGCGGCCGGTTGTCCGGGCTGACCGACGAGTTCGGTCAGTACGGTCGGCGCAGCGAGGAACTGGCGCAGCGCCTGTATCGGGCGGCGGCCGGCATCCGGATGCGGCCGATCGCCGATGCCTTGCTGGCCTTCCCGCGGATGGTCCGCGATCTGTCGGAGCGGCTCGGCAAGCGGGTGCAGCTGAAGATCGAAGGCAGCGAGCGGCTGGTGGATCGCGATGTGTTGCTGAAGCTGGAAGCGCCGCTGACCCAGTTGCTGCGCAATGCCATCGACCACGGTGTCGAGACCCTCGCCGAGCGGCGGGCGGCCGGCAAGCCGGAGGCGGCCACGCTGTCGATCCGGGTGGAACCGTGGCAGGGCATGCTGCTGATCGAAGTTCGTGACGATGGTCGCGGGATCGACCCGGACCGCGTCCGACAGCGGCTGCTCGACAACGGCCAGGATCCGCGGCGCGTGCAGTCGCTGGATCAGGCCGCGTTGCTGGACCAGCTGTTCGCCGCCGGTTTCACCACGGCGAGCCAGCTCAGCGAGATTTCCGGCCGCGGGGTCGGACTCGATCTGGTCCGGCAGTCGCTGCACGAGATCGGCGGCAGCGTGCGTCTGACCTCGCAGCGCGGGCAGGGCAGCACCTTCCAGCTGCTGGTGCCGGTGTCGCGGGCGGTGGTGCGCTCGGTGGTGGTGCGGGTGGCCGGCGAGAGCTACGGCTTTCCGCTGGCGCGCATCGAGCGGCTGCTGAAGCTGCCGCGCACCGAACTGGCCGAGCGCAGCCTCTGGCAGTTCGTCCATCTGGGCGGTCACAACATAGTGCTGCTGTCACTGGCCGGCCTGCTCGAACTCGGCGCGCCGGCACCGGCCGATCCCGGGGAGATCGTCGCTGTCGTGGTCAGCGACCAGCAGCATCAGTACGCCTTCGCCGTCGACGCGGTGCTCGGTGAGTACGATCTCAACGTCCGGCCGATCGACCCGCGGCTGGGCCGGGTCGCCGACCTGAGCGCGGCGGCCCTGCTGCCCGATGGCAGTCCGGTGCTGCTGATCGACGTCGATGATCTGCTGCGGAACGCCGAACGCACCGAACGCGAGGTGCGGGTGACCGGCCAGCGGCTGCCGCAGCGGAAGGCCAAGCGGGTGCTGGTGGTCGACGACTCGATCTCGGTGCGCGAGCTGGAACGACAACTGCTGCGCGGGGCCGGCTACGAGGTCGAGGTCGCGGTGGACGGCGCCGATGGCTGGAACAAGGTCCGCGACAGCCGCTTCGACATCGTCATCACCGACGTCGACATGCCGCGGATGGACGGGATCGCGCTGACTCGCTCGATCAAGCAGGACCCGCGGCTGCGTCAGCTGCCGGTGGTGATCGTGTCCTACCGCGACCGGCCGGAAGACCGCGCCCGCGGGCTGGAAGCACGGGCCGACAGCTACATCACCAAGAGCGACTTCCAGGATGAGCGCTTCCTCGCCGTGGTGCTCGATCTGGTCGGACCGGCGGAGGGCGCTTGAAGCTGGCGCTGATCCATCCGGACCCGGCACCGGCACGCGAGCTGGCGCAAAGCCTCGCCGCCGAGCCGGACTTTCGGCTGCTGTGGTCGGTGACCGACGTTGCCGCCGCACAGGGTCGGCCGTTGCCGGCGTTGCTGCTGGTCGAGGCCAGCCGGATCACGCCGGCGCTGGTGCGGGACTGGGTCGCTCGCGGCAGCGCGGTGGCCGTGCTGGTCGCGCAGGCCGGCAGCAACACCAATGCGGTGTACGCCGCGCTGGATGCCGGCGCGCTCGGTCACGCGGTGCTGGCGGATGCCGCCGGGGTGCCGGCACTGCTCGCCCGGCTCCGGCGCTGGGCCATGCTGGTGCCGAAGGCGCGTGGGTCGGTACTGCCGACGCTGATCGCGCTCGGCGCCTCGGCCGGCGGTCCGCAGGCGCTCAAGCAGGTGCTCGCTGGCCTCGCGCCGACGGTGCCGGCGGCGGTGGTGGTGGCCCTGCATTACGACCGCGCTCCGGCGCAGGAACTGGCAACGTGGCTGCAGGAGTCCTGCAGCCTGCCGATCACGGTCGCGCGGCCCGGTCAGATGCCGGTCGCCGGCAAGGTCGTCGTGGCCGACTCGGGCGGGCATCTGGAGCTGGCCGGCGACGGCGCCTGGGCGGTGACCGCCAGCGGCGCCAGCGATCCGGTCTGCCCGTCGGTGGACCGGCTGTTCTGCAGTCTGGCGCGGCATGCGGCGGGCGGTGCGGCGGCGCTGCTGAGCGGCATGGGGCAGGACGGCGCGGCCGGTCTGCTGGCCCTGCGGCAGGCCGGCTGGTTGACTGTCGCTCAGGACGCCGGCAGCAGCCGGGTCTGGGGCATGCCGCGGGCAGCCGTCGAAGCTGGCGCAGCCGTCCGCGTGCTGCCATTGGACCAGATTGCTGCCGCGCTGGTGCGCGCACTGAATTCGCCGGAGTCTGCATGAGGGTTACTCGACACCCTGCCGTGCACGGCGTGCAGAGACCTGCCAGGTTGCTGATTCCCCGATTCTTTTCCGCAGCCCATCGGCGTTTTCCGAGGTTCTCATGAGTCTTTCCGCCTCCGCGCCACTCGACCCGACCACCGTGCATGTGCTGCTGGTCGACGACCAGCCACTGCTCGGCGAGGCGGTGCGGCGCATGCTGGTCGAGCAGCTGCCGGGCGTCCGCTACAGCTACTGCCGGCGCTACGAGGACGCGCTGCTGACCGCCTGCGATGCGGCGCCGACGGTGATCCTGCAGGACCTGATCATGGGCGAGCACGACGGGCTCTCGCTGGTTGCCGCCTACCGGCAGCAGCCGGCGCTGGCCGATGTCCCGGTGGTCGTGCTCTCGGCCAGCGAGGACGCCGAGACCAAGGCGCAGGCCTTCCAGCTCGGTGCGAACGATTACGTGGTCAAGTTGCCGAGCGCGCTCGAACTGGCGGCGCGAGTCCGTTATCACTCGCAGGCCTGCATCTACGCCCGCGAGCGCGCCGAGGCCTTCCGCGCGCTCTTGGAAAGTCAGGCAGCGCTGCGCGCCCGCGCCGCGGAGATCGAGGCCCAGCGGCAGCAGCTGGCCGCGCAGGCCGCGCAGCTGGCGCAGGCCAATCACGAGCTGCACGAGAGCGCCTACTCCGATCCGCTGACCGGCTTGCGCAATCGCCGCTGGTTCCGCCAGCACGTCGAGCCGCGGCTGCTGGGCTGGCGGCTCACCGCCGAGCGGCCGGCGCGGCATACGGGCGACCACTGCGTGCTGATGCTGCTCGACATCGACCACTTCAAAGCGATCAACGACCGTCTCGGCCATGACGGCGGCGACGACGTGCTGATCGTCGTCGGCGAACGCCTGCGCCAATGCCTGCGCAGCGGCGACGAGGTCATCCGCTGGGGTGGCGAGGAGTTCCTGCTCGCGCTGGTCGGTTCGACCACCCGCGACGCCGAGGCGCTGGCCGCGCGGGTGCTGTCGACGCTCGCCAGCAAGCCGATCGAGACCCGCAACGGCACGCTGCGGGTCACCACGTCGCTGGGCTGGGCGGTGTATCCCTTCTTCGAGGAGGCCGCCGAACGAATGTCGCTGGAACGGGTGATGGCGCTGGCCGATGCGGGGGCCTACCTGTCGAAGCGCGGCGGGCGCAACCAGGCCCACGGTGTGCTCCCCGGACCGATGCCGCTGGATCCGGCACGGATCGCCAGCAGCGAGGATGCGCCGGCGCTGCTGGCCGCCGAGGATGGCCGCAGCGTGCAACTGGTGCGGGTGCCGGGCCCGGTGGTTCGTTCGGAGTAGGCGGTTCGGTCGCAGGGCACCGGGGCGGCCTGCGAGCATCGCGACGGTCTCGGTGGATTGATCGGCGGCGGCGCGTACACTCGGTCTGCGCTGGCGGTCTGCGCCGGCGCGGTCGCGGGCAGTAATGCCCGACTGGAGCCGCCGATGTCGATTCGCCTCGAACGTCTGACCCGCCTGCTGTCCCTGCGCGACGCCCGAGGCCAGATCGTCGCAGCGCTGGCCGGCAGCCTGCCGCCGGTCGAGCGGATCGGCCTGGACGAAGCCGATCGCCGGGTGCTGGCGGCCGACGTGAAGGCACCGTTCGACCTGCCGGTCGGGCCGCTCGCAGCTTCGGACGGTTACGCGGTGCGCAGCAGCGATCTGCTCGGTCCGCAGCCGGTCGAACTGAAGTGGCTGGGCAGCCGGGGCCGCAACGGAATCCGCGAGCTGCCGCCCGGATCCTGCATCGCGCTGGCCGAGGGCGAAGCCCTGCCGGCCGGTGCCGATGCGATCTTGTCGGAGCACGAAGCCACCCGCGTCGGTGGGGTGGTGTTCGCACACGCCCGGCCGCGTCGTGGCCAGAGCGTGATTGCGGCCGGCAGCGAATGCCGCAGCGGCACCCGGCTGCTGTCGGTCGGCACCCGGCTCGGCCCGACCGAGCTGGCGCTGCTGGCCGCGATCGGCCAGCGCGAACTGCGGGTCTACCGGCGCCCGCGGGTGGCGCTGCTGACGCTCGGCAGCGAGTTGACCGCGCTCGGCGAGCCGCTGCATTTCGGCCAGAGCCACGACAGCAACCGCGTTGCGCTGGCGGCCTGGCTGAAGCGGGCCGAGGTCGACATCCTGAGCACGCCGACCCTGCCGGATCGCGACGACACGGTCACCCGGGTGCTGGAAGACGTGTCGCGCCAGGCCGATCTGATCGTCTCCACCGGCGCGGTACGCAGCGGTTCGCTGTTGCCCGAGTTGATCAGCCGCATCGGCCAGGTGTTCTTCTGGAAGGTGCGGATGCAGCCGGGCGGCGACACGCTGTTCGGCCGTGTCGGTGACACGCCGCTGTTGGCCCTGCCGGGGGCGCCGGCTGGCGCCGAGATCGCGCTGCTGACGCTGGTGGCGCCGGCCCTGCAGCTGCTGTCCGGTGTGCAGCCGCTGGACCCGCCGAGCCATGCCGCCCGCCTGGTCGCTCCGCTGCAGAAGCCGCAGTCCGGCCAGGGCTTCTGGCTGGCGCATGTCTCGCTGGACGAGGCCGGTGAACTGCGCGCCCAGCCGCTGGCGGCGTCGGCGGCTCGCGGACTCGGCGGCCCGCTGGCCAATGCCGTGATCGCCCTGCCGGAGGCGCCGCGCAATGTGGCCGCCGGCGAACGGGTCCGCGTCCAGTTTCTGAAGGACGTGCTGCCCTGATGGCGGACGCCGTAGTGCCGGAGCTGTCGCCGGCCGAGGCGGCCGAACGCGTCGCTGCTGGCGCGTGGCTGCTCGACGTGCGCGAAG
>Ga0075154_10000736_pt1 | contig 26310 bp, 26 predicted proteins | sample JI71714BDNA_FD_70965 | JGI IMG/M metagenome (GOLD analysis project Ga0075154, IMG submission 70965) | Wastewater effluent complex algal communities from Wisconsin, to seasonally profile nutrient transformation and Carbon sequestration -... | ecosystem: Engineered > WWTP > Effluent > Algae...
AGTGCGGCTTCCAGCGCCAGTAAACGCGCACCGGCGCGGTCCTGCTGGGCTTTCCACAAGGCTTCGTTGAGCCAGCAAAAGCCAATCAGACCTGCCTGCAACACCACAGTGCTTTCGGACTGCACTAGCCAAAGCCATAAAGTCAGACACAACAGCCGCAGCCACAGTGCATGTTTTTCCATCTGATCATAACTTTGCTGCAGCTGCAGCCATTCTTGTTGGGTACTCAGCATTGAGGGGGCATTCCTGTGCGGATTAAAAAACCAGCCTGCGATAAATTCACCGGCTGGTCAAGTCGGTTACTGCTGCTGGAGTTGCTGCTGGATCCACTGGTCCGTTTGCTGTTCCAGGATCCGCATCGGCATCGCCCCGCCCAGTAACACCATGTCATGGAATTCGCGGATATCAAATTTGTCGCCAAGCGCCTTGCGGGCTTTTTCCCGCAGCTCGACAATTTTCAGCATACCCAGTTTGTAACCCAGTGCCTGACCCGGCCATGCCATATAGCGCTCGATTTCACTGATCACATCTGAGGATGCAGTGCCGGTGGTGGACGCCATGTACTGGATCGCCTGTTCCCGCGTCCATTTTTTCGCATGCAGACCGGTGTCGACCACCAGGCGTACCGAACGGAATAACTCTGCTTTCAGTCGCCCTAAGTTGCCAAATGGATCGTTTTTGTACAGGCCCATCTCATAAGCGACCAGTTCCGAGTAAAGACCCCAGCCTTCGGCATAAGCGTTATAAGGGGCAATGCGCTGCAACAGCGGCAAATGCTCCTGCGCCAGATTGAGCGCGATTTGCCAGTGGTGGCCCGGATTGGCTTCATGGTAGGTCAGGGTTTTTAAATCAAATTTGGCATTGGCTTTCATATCCGCCAGATTGATCCAGTAAATTCCCGGTTTGCTGCCATCAATAGCCGGAGACGTGTACTGGCCGCCGGCTGCACTATCCTGAACTTCCACCGGAATACGACGAACTTCCACGGCATAAGGAGGCCGCGTTTTGAACTGCTCGCTGATGCGCGCGTCCATTTCTTTGATGTAGCCGTTTAAATCAGCTAACAGCTGGGCCCGGCCGGCGTCAGAATCTTCGTATAAAAACCGCGGCTCTTCATTGAGCGCGGCCATGCGGTCACCGACGCTACCTTCACTGTAGCCATTGGCTTTGAGGATCTGGTCCATCTCCTTTGTGATCCGCGCCACTTCATCAAGGCCGATCTGGTGAATTTGGTCCGGCGTGAGCTGGGTATCGCCCAGTTGGCGTACCGAATAAGCGTAGAACGCCGCACCGTTAGGCTGTGCCCAGATCCCGGCTTCGATCCGCGCACCCGGCAGCGCAGCTTTCACTTTGTCATGCAGCTGCTGATAGGCCGGCGCCACCACAGTACCCACCAACCCGGCCGCTTTGTTCAGCAGTTCAGTTTTGCTGGTGGCATCGATGTCAGTCACTTTTTCCAGTTTGTTCGCAAAATCCAGATACAAGCTATGGGTTTTCGCATCAGGTTGCGCATAAGTACTGAGGATCTTCAGTGATTTATCCAGCAGCACCCGTGGCGGTAACCAACCACTGGTTAAATCCGTCGTAAACTTATCGCCGACCGACTCGAGTGCTGGGCCAAACTGAGTGAGGCGTTGCAGATAGTTCTGCGCGTCCTGCAGGTTATTGATGGGGTGAGAGTTGAGCAAAGCGCCCGGCATATCAATAGTCGGGCCGTTGATTTGATTGACGATAAAAGGGGAATGTCCCATCCAGATATCGATATAACCTTGTGGAAACTGCGCATCACCGGCATAAAATGTCAGGATATTCGCCATCACTTGCTGATTGACCGCCTCTTGCGGCAGTTCTGGCAACGGCAGGGCTTCAAGTGCTTTGGCGTTATCACTCATGCTTTGACGCAGTGCATTTTCCCGGCTGCTATTGTAAAACTCCATCTCACCGGCGTAGGCTTTGCCGACCTGGGTTTCGCTCAAATTGTATGCGGATGCACTGAGTGGGCGGGCCTGAAACAAGGCCTGCGTTGCGGCCTGGTAATAACCCGCTGCATTCGGGCTGCTTGGTTGCGCGGCAGCTGCTGCGGCCGCAGCGCTTGCTGCAGGAGTGCTCTGTTCAGGGGCTGGCTGACAGCCGGCCAGCAAGACAGTGGCAACGGCCAGGGCACAGAAGGATAAACGCATCGGAAAGTCCTCAGAGATCAAACGAAGAAAAGCCGTTATCATACACCTTTTCATTGCCGCACGATGACTTCCGGCCGCGCCTTGCAGGCGGCCTGACCCCTTCGTTCCCGGCAGCTGTTCCGGAGTTCCTGTTCATGTATGGCAAAGGTAGCCGGCAATACCGGCATATCACTGCAGTGTTAAGTTTTGCCGCCGTCGTGGTGTTTGCCAACCTGCATGCATTGCAGCCGCTACTGCCTGAACTCAGTCGCCTGTTTCAGCTGACACCATTGCAAGCGAGCTGGAGTTATGCGATTGGCACCCTGACGCTGGGTCTGTCGTTGTTGTTTTACAGCGCAGTGTCGGATGCGGTTGGCCGGCGCGCCATTTTGGGGTTTAGCCTCGTCGGGATGACTTTCAGCACTTTGTTGCTGACGCAGGTCGAATCCTTTAGCGCCTTGTTATGGGGCCGCGCGCTGCAGGGCTTTTTCTTAGGTGGGCTGCCGGCGATTGCGGTCGCCTATCTTGGCGAAGAACTGGAAAAACCAGCGTTATTCACCGCGGTGGGACTCTATATCAGCGCCAGTTCCTTAGGTGGGATCTCTGGGCGGGTACTGGCTGGCTTCAGCGCGGAGATCGGTCACTGGCAATGGGTATTCTGGCTGTGGAGTCTGCTGGCAGTGGCTTTACTCGTCGCTTTCTGGCGTTATCTGCCGGCGTCTCAGCATTTTGTTCGTAAAAAGTTCTCTGCCCGGCAGGCGCTGCAGGACAACTGGTTTCACCTGCGCCAGAAAGTGCTGTTACTGACGTTTTTGCTCGGTGGCCTCAACTTCTTTATCTATCTGAATCAATACACTTACATTGCCTTCGTCTTAGCTGAACCGCCGTATGTGCTGAGTTCCGGCTGGATTGGCCTGCTGTTTTTAACCTATCTGACCGGGACTTTGGGCTCAGCGATCTCCGGTAAAGTCGCGAGGAGAATGTCGATGCCGGCCGGTATGGCGCTTGGCGTGGTGATCATGATGGTCGGCACGCTTTGTACTTTGCTGCCGGGTTTGCTGTTTATCGTGCTGGGGTTTTTTATCAGTGCTTTTGGCTTTTTCTTGACTCATAGCCTTGCCACAGGCTGGGTCAATCAACATGCCACGCATGCCAAAGCGAGCGCGAGCGCCCTGTATCTGGTGTTTTATTATTTGGGTGCCAGTACCGGCGGTTTATACCTGCATGGCTTCTGGCAATGGCACGGCTGGGCCGGTGTGGTGTTGGGATCTTTAATTGGCTATGGCGTGTCGTTGTGGTTGTGTGCGCAGCTAAAGCATTTTTCACTGCCGCAAACAGTCAGCACCGAGCCTTAACCGGCTGAAGCCGCGAGCGCGACCTGCAGTGGCTGCAGCTCCAGTAACTGACCTTCGCTCAATTGTGGCAAATGTAGTTGGCCGATTTGTGTCCGTTCCAGCCGCGTGACCTTAAGCCCGAGCTGTTTACACATATAACGGATTTGCCGGTTTTTCCCTTCGGTCAAGGTTAGTTCAAGCCGGTTAGGGCCTAATAGAGTCGCCAAACACGGACGGGCTTCGATCCAGAGCTGAGCGGCCTGATAACGCAAGCCTTGCCGGAGCTGTTGCAGCATGGCGCTGGTGACGGCCTTGTCGATATCGACCTGATAGGTTTTCTGATGCTGTTGTGCCGGATGGAGCAAACGCTGCGCAAAAGCGCCGTCGTTGGTCAGCAGTAACAAGCCACAACTATCTTTATCCAGCCGGCCGACGGCAAAGACGCCGGGCGGGAGTTGTGCTAACAGAGCGGCGATGCTTTGGCGGTCTTCGGGCCGGACATTGCAATCCACGCCAACCGGTTTGTGATATGCCCAATAACGCCGGGGTGGAACTGGCGGCAGAGGAAGGCCATCGAGTAGCAGAACACTGTCGTGCGCAACCCAATGTGACAGCTTCAGTGGGACAGCCGCTGGTGTCGCTGCAGGCAGCAGCCGGCCTGCGTCCAGTAACGCCTGCTGTTCAGCCGGTAAGATCCCGGCTTCAGTCAGGCGTTGCCATAAACGCTGGCGCGGCTTGTGTTGCATCTGGGCTGATTAAGCCGAGGTGCCTTGTGGCTTGCGGGCCGGGCGGTTTTGCTGTGGACGGGCTGGGTTTTGGCCCTGACCGCCGGACTGTGGCCGGCGTTGCCCTTGTGGCTGACCAGGACGTCCGGTTGGCGCACCTTGCCCTTCGGCTTTGGCAGATGCTGGTTTACGCGGTGGGCGTGGAGCGCCCTGGCGCGGCGCGGCGCGCTCACCAGCCGGAGCTTTTGGCTGTGGCCGTGGCGGGCGCGGTGGCCGCTGGGTCAGTTCTTTGTCATTTAACTGCAGAGTCGGGTCTATGGTGATACTGCCTTGCGGGATCTTCATGCCGATCAGTTTCTCGACCTGTTTCAGCTGGCTCACTTCATCCGGATAAACCAGTGACACCGCCAGACCTGTCATACCGGCGCGACCGGTCCGGCCAATGCGGTGGACATAATCAGCCGGGCTGCGCGGCAGGGTGAAGTTCACCACGTACGGCAGCTGGGCAATGTCGATCCCACGAGCCGCGACGTCAGAAGCGACCAGCACACGGATCTCGTTAGATTTGAAACCAGCCAGCGCTGCAGTCCGCGCATTCTGGCTCTTGTTCCCGTGAATAGCTGCAGCACTGATGCCGGCTTCATTCAGTTTGTCCGTCAGGCGGTTGGCTTCATGCTTGGTCGCCATAAATACCAGCACCTGTTTCCAGTCGTTTTTTGCGATCAGCTGGATCAGCGTCGCTGATTTCTGACCTTTGGCGACTTGATAAACCTGCTGTTCGACTTTTTCGGCGGTGCTGTTTTGTGGCGCTACGCTAATCGATTGCGGGTTGTGCAGCAGTTTGCTGGTCAGTTGCTTGATATCGTCGGAGAAGGTGGCAGAGAACAGCAGGTTCTGCCGTTGCTTTGGCAGTAACGCCAGAATCTTTTTGATGTCGTGGATGAAACCCATGTCGAGCATACGGTCTGCTTCATCCAATACCAGAGTTTGTACCTGGTTGATTTTCAGCGCGTTTTGGCCAATCAAATCGAGTAAACGGCCTGGTGTTGCGGTCAGGATGTCGACACCGCCGCGCAGTGCTTGCATTTGTGGGTTAATGGAAACACCGCCAAACACGACTAAGTGTTTTAACTTTGGCTGTAAATGCTGACTGTACTTCGCTACTTGTTCACTGACCTGTGCAGCCAGTTCACGGGTTGGGGTCAAAATTAATGCGCGGACCGGCCGTGGATGCCCAACCGGCTGGCTCATCAGCTGCTGCAGGATTGGCAGGACGAAGCTAGCGGTTTTGCCGGTACCGGTCTGGGCGGCGGCCATCAGGTCGCGGCCACTCAGCACGGCAGGGATCGCCTGTTGCTGGATCGGTGTTGGCGTGCTGTAGCCAGCTTCAGTGACAGCCTGTAACAGCTTCGGATCTAAATTTAACGCAGAAAACGACATATCAACCCCAGGTAGCACAGCGCGCCGGGGTGGGGCTGTACGAAAAAGTCGCGCATTCTACCTTGGATGCAGGTCGCTGGCTATCTTTGCGTCATCATTTCGCAGATCGCTGCGCGGGATCTGCTCAGGCAAAATGCAACGCGGCGAGGGTGCATAATCCTTTGCCGACAGAACCGAAGCGATCTCCGGCGATAATGGGTACATCAGGAAGTAATTGCTGCAATTGCCGCTTAACTCCAGGTGCAGCAGAAGCACCACCGGTTAAGAAGATCTGATCAGGCATCACACCCGCATCGGCCAGACATTCACTGATTAAGCTGCGCAAACCATTCATCTCGACGTAAAGGGCATGGTCCAACATGGCGTGGTCAAGCTGGGTCTGTAAACCCGCTTGCAGTCGCTCGAGCTTTACCTGCACTTCAGTGATGTTAGCCAGGCTGATTTTGGCTTGCTCGGCCTGTTGTACCAGATAATAACTCAGGTGTTGCCGGTATAGGGTTTGTAACAGCGATACTTGTGAAGGGACTGCGGCGATCGCAAGCAGTTGGGCAATTTCTTTGGCCGTCGCCGCTTGATAGAACTGCTCCTGCGCGTAGATATCAATAATGTTCACCGCATCACTGAATATCGCAGAGGGCAGCGGCTTGCCACTTTGTGCGAGGCTGCCACGCCCAAGCAAAGGCATCAATCCATAAATTGCCAGTTTGATATCCATATCGACACCGCCCAAACGCCGACCAGCATGACTGAGTAAGTCATGACTGCGATCAGCCTGATGCGCCCGGCTTGGGCCGAGCCGGATCAGGCTGATATCGGAAGTACCACCGCCAATATCGACCACTAACACCAGCTGTTCCGTGCTTAGCGTACGCTCATACTCGACGGCGGCTGCAACCGGCTCATAAGCAAACCGGACTTCACGAAAACCGGCGCTCGCCGCGGCTGCACGTAGCAAGGTTTCGGCACGGGCGTCGCCATCACTGCCATCAATGCCCTGAAAATGCAACGGCCGGCCAATCACCGCGAACTCGGCCTGCTGCTGGCCACTTTGGTCTGCCTGTTGGTGAATATGCGATAGCATCAGACTACAGACTTGCTGATAGAGCTGCGTTTGCAGCGGATTCAGCCGCGAACCCAGCATCGACTTTGGTGAGCGGATAAACACACCACCCAATGGGTCCATACTGTAACGATCATGGGCTGGCTGCCCCAACAAAGCCCGGGATGGCTGGCGAAGCAGCTGCGCCAGTGATGGTTTTTTCTGTAAATCGTCTTCAGCGTCGTAGTCATCCGGCCAGGGCAGGTATAATGCAGAACTCAGGTAGGTTGATTCCTCACTCAACAATAGTAATTCCGGCCGGCCCTGCGGGTCTAAACGGCCAGCGGTACAGTTTGAAGTACCAAAATCAATTCCCAGATAAGTTGTCTGCATAGCGTTGGTGCCTAAAGCTGAAAAGCGCCGCAGTATAGCAGCTCAATCCGTGGTTTTTACTCGTCTCATGACTGAATTGTGCACTCTGGCAGGTTTTTTGCTCATTCGTTACTAACAGTTCATCTATTGCAATTTGTCCGGAGGTCCCATGCGACATTCCAGCTTGATCCTGCTGGCCTTCAGCTTGTTCATCGGCGCTTGCCAACAGCAACCAGAGCGGCAGCAAACTGCCGCTGCGGTGCAGGAAGTGGCCGTTGGGCCCGTTCTGATGTATACCGAACGGCTGGCCGGCCGCCTATTTGCCGGTATGCAGCCGCTACCCAAAGGCGCTGTGGCGGTGGTCAGCTTTACTGAATTGCGCACGCTGACGCCTGATCCCTACAATTTGTCACAGAATCTGCTTGGCTTACAGTTGCAGGAAAGCATGATTACGGTAGCCAGTCAGCGTGGTTATCAGGTGAAAGAACTGCGTGCAGCAGAAGCGGTTGAAGTCTTCTCGGACCACGAACGGCTGTTGACCAGAGATCTGGCAGAACTGGCAACGCAGCAGGCGGTGCGCTATGTGATTCTCGGGACGCTAAATCAAGCGGAACAATACACTACAGTGAACGCCCGAATGGTCGATATACAAACCAATACCGTGGTCGCTGCGGCCTCAGATTTGATCCCGGCTGAGGTTCTAGGTGCAACTGAGCAAGTGCAATTGCGCCAGCAGAAGTTGTACCGCCAAAGTGATTTTTAATTGCGCCAGAATAAGTTGGAACCAGCTATGAAAAAAATGCACAGTATTTTGCTGCTTTGTCTGACCTTGTCAGGGTGTGCGACCTGGGAGCGCTACTCGCTGCTGACCGGTACAGATTCAGCACCGGCCGAAGTTGAATTGACGGCGCCGGAGCAACCACGAAGCCGCCCCCAGTATTTTGTCAGTCCGGCTCTGTATGACGGCGCTGCCTATCAGGCGACACAACAGGCGGCACAAAAACTTCATCCGCAATACCAACCTCAGGCTGCAGTGAATGTGAATCATTATGTGCAGAGCATGATGCACGATTTAGTGGCGAATCTCGATGTGGTAAACCCACAGATGGTGATTGGGATGACGAGCTTTGTTTACCTGGATGGTGCATACGATCAAACCGACTTATTGGGGAACCAACTCTCTGAAAGCTTTATGCATGAAGTCCATCAATTTGGTCTTGGCGTGGTGGACTTCAAGACGACCGACTACATCCGCGTGACACCGCAGGGCGATTTCGTTTTTAGTCGTGATTTTATGGAGTTAAGAGAAGAGCAGCCGATTGAATATGTGCTTGGCGGGACATTGGTGCGCCATCAGGGCGGGACGCTGATAAACGCCCGGTTGGTGTCGGTCGCCAGTAAAAAGGTTGCGGCAACAGCGCAGGGGTTTGTGCCACAGCATGTGGTCGATGCCCTATACCAGTCAGGTGGTTCAGAAAAACTGCTGTTGAAACAGGGTGAGTAAGATGAACAAAACCTGGTTGAGTGTGTTGCTCCTGAGTCTCAGCGGATGTGCCCAGCTTTGTGATTGTGACCATGCTAAGACTGAGCCAACTGAAAATACTGTTGCTGCAGCATCCGAGCCTGCCGCGGGCAGTGGGCCGGCGATTGGCAGCGACGGTTATGTGCTGGAAGATAAGCCGATGGCAGAAGCAGCGCCTGCCGGTACCATTCAGCGACCGTCCCAGCTTGATCTGGTGGCACAGGACCCAACCGCCCGGCCATTCCTGCCGGTAGCACCCGCCCCAAGCCGATTGACGCGGAAGATGTTGCCATCAGAGTTTCCGGTGGCTGTTGAGGGGCAGATGATGCCGCCATCCGCTTACCCTAATTTTCAGCACAGCAAAAAGCAGTTGTCTGATTACGCCAGTCAGCTTGGCTTTAAGCTTGCCGCTTTTGATGCATTAAAAGGTGCCAAAGTCGGAGTGGCCAGCTTCGTTGAATTTGATGAGAGTTTGCAGCAGAGTAATGCGTTGGGAAATCAATTTGCTGAAGCGATGGCCACGACATTACCCCAGCATGGTGTTGAAGTGATTGACTTTAAACTAACGCGAAAAATTATCGTCAGTCGGGAAGGGGATTTTGCCTTATCTCGTAACGTCCGACAGTTATCGGAAAAAGCCGGCATGGATTATATCTTGGTCGGTACGCTGGTGACGACGAAGCGGGGCGTTCAGGTGAATAGCCGCATTGTTTCGGTCAAAGGCCAGCAGGTTGTCGCTGCGGCCAGTACTTTGTTACCTCACCTAGTGCTGCAGCAAATTCAGCCGTAAAAAGGGCCGCTTTCACAGCGGCCAGAATTTAATCTATTGATTTTCTGACAATTCACAGGAGTGCAGCCATCTGGTAGACTTCGCAAGATTGCCTTGTAGTTAAACTGGATATAACGGGTGCCTCCTAAGCGCCAGTCGTGAGTTCGAGTCTCGCCAGGGCAGCCAGTTTAGTCTTCCGTTTGATCTGCGGGATCACCAAATTCATCGACCGGTTGCCGGGTCGGCATGGCAAGGTCACCCGCCTGAATGTTTGCTAACAGGCGCGCATCGACACTCTCTGCCCACGCAGATTCACTGCTAAGTTGGGTGATTTTCACTGTCAGTTCGGTTTCCGCCAGGAGTGGTTGGATCCGGCCAAAACTGTCCGGGACTTCCCGCCGGTGCACCAGCTTAAAGGTGTCGCCAACGCTTGCCCCATGTGCTTTACCAATACTGAGTAACACCTGATTTTGTTTAACTTGCGTCACTTCTGCCTGCAATGGCTCGCAACGAATCGCCTCCTCGACATCCATCGCGGCTGCATTGAGGATCCGTTCGGCCGCCTGACCATAAGTCGTTTCCCAAAATCTGTGATAGCCGGGGTCTAATTCGGTTGATTTACGAAAGGTCCAGACTGAGGTCGTCTGATACTTCTGACTGAACACTGTGCGCTCTTCAGCGAGGTCAAATACCTGAACTTGCAAATGGTAGTAACGATCACGATCTGAGTCTGTCCAGAATGTCCAATTGGTTCCTGTGCTGGCGCCCAGTGACACGTCATCAATACTGGCGCTTAGAATATACCGTGCGCCTAGTTGTTGTTGCAGCGCTTTACGCTCGAGGTAGTCCAACGCGGTGACATCAATCGGATTGTCATAGTGAGCCGGCCAACTGCTATGACCCACTTCCTCCAGTTTGCTACTGAACACCTTGCCGCTGACTTTACCGATATTAAACAAATCGCCGACGATAGCTTGTTCAGGATTTGCCAGACGGAATGGTGTGATCAGCAGTTTTTTCCGATAAGCCAGTGTTTCGCATACGGCTTCGGTTGGTTCTATATCCGCTCTGATAGTGACTTCAAAGTAGCCATCTCGAGTGGTTTCTGTGACTATTTGTACATTTTGTACTTCACCGCTGCTTTGAACGTGTAGGCTCTCTTGTGTCAATAATCCGTCAGTTACCTGCTGAACGCTGCGGATACTGACGCCTGCAAACAGCAGAGCGCGTTTTACAGCATCCTCGGTGGCTTGGGCCCGCGCTGTCGCTTCATCGCCCTGGCGGATTGGGGCCCGACCAGTCGTTTCATACCACTGACCCTGTACTGGCAAAATTTGCAGGCCCAAAATTGCCGGTAGCAACAGCTTGGCTGAGGTTGACATAAACTGACTCCACATTGCGTTCGTGAGCTTAACAAGCAAAGACTATGCCTTTGCCGCAAAAAGCCAGAACAATGTCTGCATTGTTGGCGCGATTTCTGCAAAGTTATTCTACAACTGCCGGATTTTTTAACTGGCACTCATTTATCGGGAGAATTCTGATGCGGGCTGCACTTCTCATTGTATCTGTTGGGTTACTATCAGGCTGTAGTGTGTTTTACGACCGTGAAGTTCAGTGGGAAACCGTGCCTCCTAAATCATTTCCGGTGTTAAAGGCTGTAGGGTTTGCCCCGTTAGCGGAGCAAAAAGCCGACAGTGCTGAGCAGCGCATGCTGATGGCGATGAAAGCTTCGAAGTTGGAAGCTTATCGTGAGCTGGCCGAGCAGGTGTATGGTCAAAAGGTTGACTATAAAGTGACCATGCAACAGGCCGTGCTTGGCAACGATAAGCTAAAAGGGTCTATACAGGGTGTGATCAAAGGAGCAAGGGTCGTTAAAACCTATCCTGTTGGTGAGTTTTATGCGACCGAGATGGAGCTTGATTTTAAGCAGGTCTATGAGATTTATCAAAACTCAGCGCCAGTGCGTCGGATAAAATCAGTAAAGTACTACTAGCTATACGTCAGACATTCGCCTGGTTCAGTCTGCATCAATCGGTTAGGTTGATGCAGATTACGCTTTAATCCCTTTACCAATCGAATCTAAGGCCGGCTTGCCTTTGGCATTGTAGGTCAGGCCTGATTTGCCGCGTTGTTGCAATAACTCATGCTTAAATCTTTCAATGACTAACTGGCTTTGCTCCAGTGTCATACGGTTGACTTCGTTTTGTTCCTTGCACTGCTGCAGCGTCGTATCAATCACTTGAACCAAAGCACGAAACGCGGGATCAGATTTAAAAAGGGGAAGTTGTGGATGGCTTGCAATGTGCTGGTCCAATATCTGAATTTTTTCAAGCTGTGCCAGTTTTTCGCTCGAATTCTTTTCTAGTCCAGCAATACTTCGGCTACTTATTGCGCTTAGCTCTTGCTTCAAAAGCAACAAAAGCACTTCGAGGTGCTCTTGTTGTTGTGTCATTAAGGAGAGAACAGGGGGATGTGTCGTCATTTTTTACCGAATAACTCGCCTTCAAATTGGACGATACGACGAGCGAGTTGCTCAACATTCACCTTGTATTTACCCTCAGAAATTGCCTGCTTGATCTCATCAACTTTCTTCTGGTCGATGCCATTGCTGTTAGAAGCTTTTTCCTGAGCCTTAGTAAACTGCTGTGCCTGACTGGTCAGTGACACAGAATCCTGCCGCAATGCTGGCTGGCTGATAGCAGCTTGTTGCTGCGCAACCTGCTGTTGTTTTTGAATATTTTGGTCAACTTTGTCGGTTTTTACCGCGGCAGTTGCCGGTACCGTTTGATTTACATTTATAGACATTTTGACACCCCACTGACCCGCTGGTCTCTTCCTTGAACATTTTAACGGCAGACACCGCTTAAACTTTAGGAAAATTTACAGATTTATCGCGACTTTTTTTACTGCAGTCACACTTGCCTGAACTTTTCGTCCCGAGCTCAGATTCTGCACCTGAATATTATCGCCTAAACTGCCGTCAGATAACGCTCTACCACTGGTCGCAACAATCAGAGTACCAGAGATCCCTTCAATTGTAACCATATCTCCCTTGCATACAAGACAAAGATCTTGGAGCGTCAAGATCTGTCCCAAATTTAATGCGCGTTTTGTTCTGGCTCCGTCAAGGATCTGTGGATCAGTGATGACCGCACCCCGACTAAAGAACTGGTCCCGGCTTTCAATCTGAACCATTTCGGTATTGATTACTGAACCTGGTGCTAATTGACGTTTAGCCACCACGACATCAGCCAGTTGAGTGACCCTCGCACTCAGGTATAGCTGCCAGCCACTTGTTCCGCCGCAGAGTACCTTAATACTGTTTTGGCTCTGTAGCCGGGGATTCACCAGACTGAATTGCAGATCCATACTACATTCCCGATCGGCGGAACGAGAGTCCAGCGGATGAACTCTCACCTGGACTTGGTTGGAACTTGTTTGTTGCTGCAACCAATTCTGTGCAGCATTCGTTAAATCGGCTGCACTATAGACTTCGGCGTGCAGAGAAAAAGCCATATATGGCAGTAGTAATGCCAGATGTTTGAGACCTTTAAAATTAAAATTGTCGTACATTTTCATATGGTTTCGGCTATGCTTTATCGACAAAGGGGAATAACATACAGCTCTTTGTATTTTCAGTACTTTGCTGCAGATATTCTGACTTACCTACGAGTCTGCAAGAATCGAACCGAACTGTTTTGCTTGGAGTATTAAATGGCGAGTATTCTTGATTCAGTCAATCAGCGCACGCAGTTGGTCGGGCAAAACCGTTTAGAATTGCTGTTGTTTCGTCTTGCCGGCCGTCAAAGATTTGGCATCAACGTTTTTAAAGTGCGTGAAGTGTTGCAGTGTCCGCCGCTGACCGCTATCCCAAAACGGAATAAGTTTGTCAGAGGTATCGCACATATTCGCGGCCAGACTATCTCTGTGATTGACCTGAGTCTCGCGACCGGCGGGCGCCCAATCGAAAATATTAAAGACAGCTTTATTATCATCGCGGAGTACAACCGGTCGGTACAGGGCTTCTTAGTGAATTCTGTTGAGCGCATTATCAATATTAATTGGGAAGCAATTATGCCTCCGCCTAAAGGTACAGGTGGAAGGCAAAGCTATTTGACCGCAGTCACTGAGATTGACAAAGAGCTGGTCGAGATTATTGATGTAGAAAAAATTCTTGAAGAGATTTCGCCGTCGCCGACGGCTGTTAGCACATCTTTTGAAACAGCGACTATTCAGCAGGATTTAGGCGACAGAATTATTTTGATTGCTGACGATTCCGCCGTTGCGCGTAATCAGGTCAAACGTGCCTTGGATGGTTTGGGCGTCGCGATGCATCTTGTAAAAAACGGCAGAGAAGCGCTGACTTACCTGCAGGAAGTTGCCGCTCAATGCGACCAGTCAGTCACTGAAAAGGTCGGATTGATGATTTCAGATATTGAAATGCCGGATATGGACGGCTACACCCTGACTGCTGAGGTCCGGCTCGATCCGAAGTTAAAACCGCTGCACGTGATCTTGCATACATCGCTAAGCGGTGTGTTTAACCAGCAGATGGTTCAAAAAGTTGGCGCAGATGATTTCATTGCAAAGTTTAATCCGGATGAATTGGCTGAATCTGTTCGTAAATGGCTGCACACTGACTAACCTGCGGAATCATACGTGTGAATAAAGAGCTGCACGACAGCGAATACAATACATTCAGGGATTTTCTCGAGCAGCAATGCGGTATCGTGCTCGGTGAGAACAAACAGTATCTGGTTAAGAGTCGCCTTGGGCCTCTGATGCAGAGGTTTAACCTTGCGAGTTTGTCTGAGCTGGTCAATAAAACCTTAAGCCCATTCGAACGCCAGCTCAGGTCTGCAGTCATTGATGCGATGACTACCAATGAGACACTCTGGTTCCGGGATACCTATCCTTATGAGTTGTTGAAAAAGCAAATATTTCCTGAACTGGAAAAAGATCACCGTAACGTCAAAATTTGGTCTGCCGCAAGCTCCAGTGGCCAGGAACCATATTCTATTGCGATGACTGGTCTTGAATATCAACAGATGCGGCCTGCAGCCTTTGGTTTGGGTGTGCATATCCTCGGTACCGATATTTCTAATACGATGCTTGAACATTGTCAGCGGGCAGAGTACGACGGTCTTGCGTTGTCACGGGGGTTGTCACCGGAACGCCGGACTAAGTTCTTCGAAGACAGTGGTAATGGGATGATGCGTGTCAAAGACATTGCCAGGCGTAATGTGAGTTTCCGTCATTTGAATTTGCTTGACAGTTATACCTTGCTCGGCAAATTCGATGTTATTTTCTGCCGGAATGTGTTGATTTATTTCTCACCGGAAGTCAAAGCAAAAATCATTCGTCAGTTTGCACAAGCCTTGAACCCGCGCGGCTTTTTAGTTCTCGGTGCTTCTGAGTCATTGTCCAGTACCAATAGTGATTTTGAAATGATCCGGTGTAATCCAGGGATTATTTATCGGCGCAAAAGCTAAGTGGTCAGCCCCAGACCGCCCTGTTCCTTCATCTACTGCTGTAATTCTGACATTTTCTTGGCCTGACTCTTGCTAGAAAACCGATAAGGTTGGATGGAGAGTCATATCATGGCCATAAGTTTTAACAAAGCCTTTGGTTTACACGAACAAGGCGTCTTACTGCGGGAAAGGCGCACTGAGTTATTGGCTAACAACATTGCCAATGCGGACACGCCTGGGTACAAAGCTAGGGATCTGGATTTTCGGACCGCTTTAGCCAACGCTCAGGCCCGACAAACCGGTGCTTTGCAGCAAACTGATATGAAACATTTTGATATCTCTCCCTCTACTAGGCAGGAGGTTCTGTTTCGCAACGCTGCACAAACTGATACCGGTGACGGTAATAGTGTTGACATCCACCGTGAGCGGAATGCTTTTAGCCAGAACGCCATGGAATACCAAACTTCCCTCCAATTTTTAAACAGTAAAATTAGTGGGTTGAAAAAAGCTTTAGGAGGGCAGTCCTGATGAGTCTTTACAGAGTCTTTGATATTGCAGGCACTGGTCTTACCGCTCAGGCGCTGCGACTCAATACCACCGCGAGTAACATTGCCAACGCGGAAAGCGTGAGCAGTAACCTTGAAGGTACTTATCGCGGCCGGCATCCGGTATTTGCCGCTGAATTTGATAATGCGCTTTCCGAACAAGGTGCGGGCGTAAAAGTTCTGGGGGTCGTCGAAAGTGATGCTCCTTTGAACAAAGAATACAATCCGTCTCATCCGCTTGCTGATGAAAATGGTTTTATCTACAAACCCAATGTAAATGTGATGGAAGAAATGGCCAATATGATTTCTGCGTCACGCTCTTATGATGCCAATGTGCAGGTTGCGGATGCAGCAAAACAGATGCTGAGCCGGACCCTGATCCTTGGTCAGCGTTGATAAGGAGTGATTCATGACGACGGTTTCTAACAGCAGCGGCAATAGTTTTATCGACAGCCTGAAAGGCTCCGGTGAAGCAGCCAAAAAAAAGCAAGACAGCGGCGCTTTAACACAGTCTGATTTTTTTGCTTTGCTGACGCAGCAACTGGCTTTCCAGGACCCGACTAAACCCGTTGAAAACGATCAGATGATCGCGCAGATGACCAATTTTACTATGGCTGACGGGATTAGCTCGCTAAATACCAACTTTAAAGATTTCGCTGCCAGCATGAATTCGAATCAGGCGCTGCAGGCATCCAGTCTGGTCGGGCGAACCGTCAGAGTTAACTCTGATACGCTGATTTTTGACGGTAAGAACGACACTTACGGGGCCATAGATGTTCCGGCGAAAACGACATCGATGAAAGTCAGTATTTATGACAGCAGTGGTGCTTTGGTTAAAAGCGACACCGTGGCGAATCCAAACGCCGGTAAATTCGAGTTGGCATGGGATGGCACTAATGAGGCCGGCACTAAGCTGGAATCGGGCTTATACACGATGAAAATTGACGCAACCGTCGATGGAAAGAGTCAACAATTAGTCACATCAAGCTACGTGCCAGTCGCCAGTGTGACGTTGGGAACATCAACCGCAGATATGAAACTGAATTTACTTGGCCTTGGTTCCAAGAAAATGTCAGATATTTTAGAAATTGCCGCAGGCTGATGCCTGACTATCGAGGTGAACTATGAGTTTTAATATTGCATTGAGTGGTCTGGCTGCAGCCCAGAAAGACTTAGATACGACTGCGAATAACATAGCAAACGTAAATACAACGGGATTTAAAGAGTCACGCGCTGAGTTTGCAGATGTGTATGCCGGTTCAATATTTGCTTCAGGCCGGACCAAAGTCGGCGACGGCGTCGCAACATCGCAGGTCGCACAGCAGTTTGCTCAGGGAGCGCTGAAATTTACCAGTAATTCACTGGATATGGCGATCACCGGCGATGGTTTTTTTGCGATGACGCCTGATTTATCATCCCGGGATATGACTTACACACGTGCCGGTGCTTTTAAGCTGAGTAAAGAGAACTTCATCGTCGATAACAACGGTAATTATTTGCAGGGTTTTCCGGTCGATCCGTCATCCGGCGACCCGACGTCTGTCAGTCTGTCGACGACTCAGCCTATCCAGATACCAACAACAGCCGGGGCTCCAAGATCAACACAAAATGTCTTTGTGACGATGAATTTAGACGCGAAAGCGGATATCAAAGCGCTTGCGTTTAACCCGGCAGATAAGGCCACATATAACTCAACGACTTCGACCACTATTTACGATAGTCTTGGTGAGCCGCATATTTTAACCTTGTATTTTCGTAAAACAGGCCTGTCAACAGACAATGACTGGCAGGTATATGCGCAGTTTGACAACAACAATGCGTTGCCCGCCAGCACTACTGGTGGTGTGACTGCGGGGGTGGGGACGATATTTTCATTACCCGCAGCAACACCAATCCTTGATTTTAACTCTACAGGTCTGCCGACTGGTACCTTGCCGAATTTAACGTTACCGGCTGGGGTCGGTACTGGTTTGAATAACCCGACATTTCCTTACCTGACTAATGGTGCTCAGTTTGCATCGCCAATTGTTATTCAATTCCGTGATGAAGCTGGTACTAAAACGCCTACCCAATTTGCTTCCAAGTTTGAAGTCGGTAGTCTTAGCCAGGACGGTACCACTGTTGGTCGTTTAACCGGCATAGATATAGATCCGGCAGGGAAAGTGATGGCCAGTTACAGTAATGGCGATCAGACATTTTTATCGCAAATCAGTTTAGTTAAATTTGCAAACCCACAAGGGTTAACGCAAGTCGGAAACACCTCGTGGAAGGGCAGCTTACGTTCCGGTGAGCCTCTTGCCGGTGAAGGCAACTCGGGCACATTTGGTTCGATTAACTCGTCGGCACTTGAGAATTCAAACGTGAATCTGACCAATGAGCTTGTGGATTTGATTGCGGCCCAGCGGAACTTCCAGGCTAACTCACGCGCCTTGGAAGTGAATAGCTCGCTGCAACAGACAGTGTTGCAGATCCGATAATCTGCTTGTGAATGATAAAAACCACCTTCGGGTGGTTTTTGCATTTTAAGCCCCCCGTTATTGACTCTAAGCCTTGTTCTGTAGGTGTTTTCAAGTTGTGGCATTAACCTTGCTTTATCTAATCAATCAGACAAGGGGGGCACTATGGATCGTATGGTTTATATCGCAATGACTGGCGCAAAAGAGAACATGAATGCGCTATCTGTGCGGGCAAATAACCTGGCCAATGCGAATACTGTCGGCTTTAAAGCTGATTTAGCGCAGGCTCGGGCCATGCAGGCATTTGGTGACGGTCTGCCGACCCGGGTGTTCGCTCTGACTGAAATGCCGAGTCAGAATTTTGACGCTGGCGAAATCAAGGTGACCCAGAATGAACTTGATGTAGCGATTCAGGGCGATGGTTGGTTTGCTGTTGAGGATGGCGAAGGGAACGAAGCTTATACGCGAGCCGGTAATCTGCAGATAAGTCCGGAAGGTTTTCTGCAGACGTCATCAGGGCTGAATGTACTGGGTGAAGGTGGTCCGATTGAAGTACCGCAACCTCTTAGCAAGATTGAGATCACCAAAGATGGCGGAGTGAACGTGTTACCCCGCGGTGCACCTGCCGCTGCGATGGTTGAGGCTGCCAGAATCAAACTGGTGAAGCCGGAAAACCAGGACATGTTTAAAGGCAATGATGGTCTGTTCCGGCGCAAAGACGGTGAACCAGCCGAACTTGATCCGACAGTCAATCTGCTGAGCGGTGCTGTTGAAGGCAGTAATGTCAACGCTGTCGCTGAGATGACTTATATGATCAACCTGCAAAGACAATACGAGTTGCAGGTCAAAATGATGAAGACGGCCGAAGATATGGACCGTCAACATAATCAGGTACTTCGTATCATCTAGAGCTTAAAGCTCAGGAGGACTCTATGCATCCGGCACTTTGGATTAGTAAAACCGGGTTAGACGCGAAACAGCGCGATATTTCGGTGATCTCGAATAATCTGGCTAACGCCAGTACGGTTGGTTATAAAAAAAGCCGGGCTGTATTTGAAGATTTGCTGTATCAGAATATTAATCAGCCGGGCGGTCGTTCCTCGCAAAACTCCGAACTACCGAATGGCCTGATGATTGGTGCCGGTACCAAAGTGGTAGCGACACAGAAAAACTTTACCCAGGGTAACCACATGACGACGGACAACGCGCTGGACGTCATGATCCAGGGATCAGGCTTCTTTGAAGTGCTGATGCCGGATGGCACTATTTCCTATTCACGTAATGGCCAGTTCACTACAGACAGCGAGGGCAACCTTGTGACTTCTGGGGCGGGTTATCAAATCCAGCCGACGATAACCATTCCACCTGAAGCGATTGAAATTACCATCTCCCAAGATGGTGAAGTCTCTGTGAAGTTACCTGGCCAGGTCGAAAATGCGGTACTTGGGCAATTAACAGTGACCAATTTTATCAATCCGGCAGGCCTTGAACCCATCGGCCAGAACTTGTTTAGACAAACCGGTGCCAGCGGTGACCCTGTGCAAGGTGTACCAGGCCTTGAAGGGATTGGGTTCATCGTACAGGGCGCGTTAGAAGCCTCTAACGTCAATGTTACGGAAGAACTTGTCGGGTTGATTGAAAGTCAGCGCGTTTATGAAATGAACTCGAAAGTGATTTCGGCAGTTGATCAAATGCTGAGTTTTGCGATCCAACAGCTCTGAATGGTGGAGGTTGTTATGCGGCAGTTATGGCTGGTTATATTTTGTTTCGGGCTGGCGTCCTGTGCGACTTATGTACCGGAAGCTTTTCCGGACGATCCGGCATTTGCGCCTTTACCGCCGGAGCCTGCAGCAAAACCTGTACTCAACACTGGTTCTCTCTATGCCAACGGCGTATCCAACGGCTTATATTCGGATAACAAAGCCAGGCGGGAAGGCGATATTATTACGGTCGTGTTGAAAGAGAATACTCAGGCGTCGAAAAAGGCAAAAACCGAGTTTGGCAAAGACGCCAGCAATTCGATTGACCCAATGGTCGGTTTGGGTGGCCGCAATGTATCCGTTGCCGGTAACACGCTGCAGCTGGGTGTGAACTCCAGCAGTGAGTTCAAAGGCGATTCGAAAGCTGACCAAAGTAATAGCCTCGTTGGCGATATATCGGTCAACGTATTGCGGGTGATGGCAAATGGCAATCTGGTGATCCGCGGGGAAAAGTGGCTGACACTCAATACCGGTAAAGAATACATCCGGTTGACCGGCGTGATCCGCCCGGAAGATGTTGATTCGCGTAATACGGTTGAATCAACCAAAATTGCGAATGCCCGGATTGAATACAGTGGTACAGGCGCAACACACGGTGGTCAGGAACCTGGCTGGTTGACACGTTTCTTCTCCACTGCGTTGTGGCCATTCTAAGCAAGGGGGATGCAATGAACAAAGTTATGTTGCTGTTGGTATTCTTGTGTTCATCCCTGTCTGTGCAGGCGGCAAGAGTCAAAGATGTGGCGACTGTTGAGGGCGTCAGACACAACCAGTTGGTTGGCTATGGTTTGGTGGTTGGCTTACCTGGTACCGGTGAACAAAGTCCTTTTACTGAGCAAAGCTTTAAAACCATGTTGGCAAATTTCGGGATTAATCTGCCCGCAGGAATGAAAGCGCAGATAAAAAACGTTGCTGCGGTTGCGGTAACTGCTGAATTACCGCCATTTGCCAAACCCGGTCAAAATCTCGACATCACGGTTGCGTCAGTCGGCAGCTCCAAAGGCTTACGCGGTGGCCAGTTGCTGCAAACCTTCTTAAAAGGTCTTGATGGCCAGGTCTATGCGGTAGCACAAGGCAGTCTGATTGTGTCAGGGCTTGGTGCAGAAGGCGCGGATGGTTCTCAAGTTGTGGTGAACACACCAACGGTTGGTCGTATTCCAAACGGGGCTACTGTTGAAAGGGAAGTGCCAACGCCATTTTCCCAAGGTGACTATATTACCTTCAACCTCAATCGGGGCGATTTCACCACAGCGAAGAATCTGACTGCTGCTATTAACCAATTTGTCGGACCTGATACAGCCCGGACGCTCGACGCCCGCTCTGTCCAGGTTCGTGCGCCAAGAGACATTGATCAGCGCGTGTCCTATCTGTCGACTTTAGAAAATCTGAGTTTTGAACCTGCATCTGATGCCGCCAAAATTATTATCAACTCACGGACCGGCACTATCGTTATCGGCAAAGATGTCCGCTTGTTTCCAGCAGCAATTACTCATGGCGGGATGACGGTCACTATCGCTGAAAATCCGACCGTCGTGCAGCCAAACGCGCTTGCCGGTGGTCAGACAGCCGTTGAACAAAACACCATTATTGATGTGCGGCCTGATAAATCCCGGATGTTTAAATTTGATCCAGGAACGACGCTTGATGAGCTTGTGCAAACGGTGAATGCGGTTGGTGCAGCGCCCGGCGACTTAATGGCAATTCTTGAAGCGTTGAAAGAAGCGGGTGCTATCCACGGCGAACTGGTGGTGATTTAAATGGCTACGCCGCAAGTGGATGTGTCATACCACGACCTCTCAAGCCTGAACGATATCCGCGCTTTAGCCAGCAAAGATAAAGTAGCCGCAGTGCGCCAGGCCGCTCAGCAGTTTGAGTCTGTGTTTATGGGCATGCTGATGTCCAGTATGCGCAAAGCGAACAAAAGTTTTGAGGAAGATAACCCACTCAATAGTCAGGCGGCGGGCTTTTACCGGGACATGTATGACAACCAGTTAACTGCTGAGTTGTCCAAAAAAGGTGCATTGGGTCTGGCTGATTTGATGGTGCAACAACTTGCGCCTGATGCGGCAAAAACTAAAGCCGCGAGCCAGGTCTCGGTGCCGAATCGTTTTACCACACAGGTTGAAAAGTCGATGCCACTGGAAAAAGCGACGCAGCCTGGGCTAGCGTTGCCACAGCATCGGGCCATGAAACTCGATGATGAGCGCATCATATATCCGGTACAACCGTCCAACATCGCAGGCGCAGCGTTGCAATCTCAGGCTGCCAGATTGGGTGATCCTGTTGTTGTCAGTGCAGCTGTGACCACGTCCAGCGCAGTACGGCAATTAGGTGCAGAAACCCTGATCCTACCTGGTCCACACCAGATAAAAGCGGGCTCAGCTGTGTCTGCAACGAACGGTGCTGGTGTGCATCCCTTGTCAGCATCACCACAAGTCGCGGCCCACAGTGACGAAGAGTCTCTGGCTACCTTGGCTGGACCAGAAGCCGAATTCGTCCGGACCATCTTACCGGCAGCCAGGCAGGCTGCCCGTCAGCTTGGTTTAGAGCCTTTAGCCCTGGTGGCGCAGGCAGCTCTTGAGACCGGCTGGGGGCAGCGCATGTTTAAAGCTGCAGATGGGCGTGAGAGTTTCAATCTATTTGGGATCAAAGCGCACTCTGGCTGGCAGGGGGATGTCGCTGTGGTTGATACGCTGGAGTACCGTCAGGGGATCCCGCGGCAAGAAAAAGCCAAATTTCGCGTCTATGACAGTCTTCAGGCTGGTTTACAGGACTATGTTGATTTTATCCGGCAACAACCGCGTTATCAGGACGCCGTTGCCGTGAGTAGCAACACAGCGAATTATTTCCAGCAGCTGCAGGCGGCAGGTTATGCCACAGATCCGAATTACGCACAGAAGATACTACAGGTGATGAATGGCTCCGTACTCAAAGAGGTACGGAATTTGCTGAAAGATGCAGAACCAACGGCACAATAAGTGGTGCAACGGCGCCTGAACGGGAGTGAATCATGGCTGACAATTTATTAACGATAGGCACATCAGGTGTGCTTGCCAGCACAGGGTTGCTCAATACTACCAGTAATAATATCAGTAACTTAAATACAAAGGGTTATGTACGTCAAAGAACTGAGTACGAATCCAGCGTGATGGGGCTCGGTGTTGGTCAGGGAACATCAGAGCGGATGATTAATCAGTTCTCGCTGATGCAAATGAGACGTGACACCTCGTCAGTCAATTACAACCAACAGTTCCTAACCGAAGCGAGCCGCGTCGATAACCTGTTTTCCAACACTTCAAACAGTATTTCAACCGGAGTGTCGGATTTATTCAAACAGTTGCAAAGCGCGAACAATGATCCGGCGAATAGCTCATCTCGCCAACTCTTTATGGGCAGTGCACAGACGCTGATGAGCAAATTCAATACGCTGTCCAGTATTGTATTGGAGCAACGTACATCAATTAATCAGCAATTGGATAACTTGGTATCAGCGGCTAATTCGCAAATTACAGTCATCGCTGAAATGAATAAGCAAATTGCTTCCTATGGGTCCAGCCGGACTACTCCGCCGCCCATGGAGTTACATGACAAACGTGACGAAGCATTAAGACAGCTCTCTGAGTTGGTTGAAATTAGCACTGTGGACTCTCCAAGTGGTGAAAAACTGGTGTTCTTAAACACTGGTCAATCGGTGGTGCTAGAGCAAGGTAAATTTAGTCTGATGAGCACTATCGGTGATCCGGATCCGCAGCGGAAAACCCTGGAGTTAGAGCTGGATTTCAAAAGTTCAGTGCGTGGTGAAGTCGAGAGTCAGACGTTAGGCGGGAAAATCGGCGGGTTGCTGGAGTTCCGGGCGCAGTTGCTTGAACCGACGCAAAACAAATTAGGGCAGTTAGCTTTAGGGCTGGCCGACGCATTTAATACGCAAAATCGTCTCGGTATGGACGGGAATGCCCAGCTGGGGAAAAATATATTCAGTACCGGCACATACGGGGGATATCCAATGACGTCTAACACCGGTGCTGGCATTGTGACTGCGACTGTTGAATCCGGGAAGGGCAAAGATATTCCGCCGAACGATTTTCTGGTGACTTATACCGCCCCCAACCAATTCCGACTCGAAGTGTTGGATGAACGCGGTAAAGTGGTGAGCGGTTCTGCAGTGACGCAAACTATCACGGCCTACCCGGCGACCTTTAACAGTACGAACGTGCCGGGAAATTTTCTCTATGGTTATGAGATCAGATTAGATAACTCGGTAGGTGCTTTTGGTAATGGCGATCAATTTGTCCTAAAGCCATTGAGTAATGCGGCCCAAAGTGTCAGCTTGCTCAATAGCAGGCCTGAAGACCTTGCCTTAGCGTCGCCGCTGCGTGGTGAGTTTAACGTCAATAATCTCGGCAATGGTAAAGTTGGCAACATCAGCGTGACGAATACCAATCCGGCAAGCTCACAATTTACCTCCCCAGGGGATGTCAATGGTGAGCCGTTTACAATCACCTATATCGGTGGGGACCAGTTCCAGATCCGAAATAATGCGAATGCTCTTTTAGGGACTACCACGGCCATGACCGGCGGGAATTACAATAACCTGTTTAATGCGGCAGGGTTAACGGCTTATGGTTTTGACATGTCGATCACCGGGGTGCCAAAAGCGGGTGACACTTTCACATTAAGCTATAACAGCGGTGGACAAAAAGATAACCGCAACGGTCTGGCGCTCGCGCAGTTACAGGAAAAAGAAATTATCAGAAAAAATGCAGTTGCTGTTGCTGGTGCCGATAACCAGATGAGTCTGAACGAAGGTTACGGTGTGATGGTGGGGTTCATTGGTGAAAAGACCAGTCAGGTCAAAATCTCAACGGAATCATCGAAAGCACTGTTAGCCCAATCGGAGGCCTGGTATGAATCGATTTCCGGTGTCAATCTGGATGAAGAAGCGGCTAATCTGATTCGGTTTCAGCAGTCTTACGCTGCAGCGGCTAAGATTATTTCGACATCACAAACGATTTTTGACACATTGCTGGCGGCGGCGAGGTAGTAACAGATGAGACTTTCATTTAATCAGAAATATCAAATCAATCTGAATGCCATTCTCAACGCCCAGGAAAAATTACAAAATGCCAGTGCAAAACTGGAAAAGCAAACCAAAATCTTAAGTCCTTCCGATGACCCGGCAGGTTCTGCGCGGGTTGTTGCGCTGGATCAGCAAATTTCTCAGGTAGCGCAATATCAGAATAACAGCGTGTTGCTTAAAAATAGTCTGAGTATTGAAGAAACTGTGCTCAGCAGTCTGCGTACCTCCAGTGATCAAGCCCGCAGTTTAGTCGTATCGCTTGGGAATGGCACTTATTCACAGCAAGATCGCAGTGCTATTGCAAAGCAGTTAGATAACATCAAAACGCAGATGTTTGATTTGATGAATCAAAAGGATGCAAATGGTGGTTTTCTGTTTTCCGGCTTTCAGCAGGAAACACAGCCCTATAGTCTGAATCCGGCAACCGGAATGTATGAGTACAAAGGGGATGAAGGGCAAAAAGCGTTGCAAGTTTCACCGACAGTGACCATTGCCAGCAATGATAGCGGGAAAGTTTTGTTTGAAGATGTGAATGCCCGTAATAAGACGACAGTTGCCACTGTCGCGGGTGGCCTGACTTCGGGCAGCATCAGCATGCAAAATCAATCCGTATTCGACGATTTTTATCGGCAGAATTATGATTCGCAGACCGCGGCAAATAACAATTATCGCCTGGTGATTGATGCCTCCAATAACTATGAAATCAGACGCAATGGTGCAAGCCTGACTCCGCCAGTGACTGGAAGTTATACGCCGGGCCAAGCGGTTAGTTTTCAGGGATTGAGTTTGCAAACTCAAGGTACTGGTCCTGGTCAATTAGATTTCAGCTTAGAAGCTCCTGAAAAAAAGAACATCTTGAATACACTGCAGGATCTGATTAATTCGATTGAGAAGGATCAGGTCTCAGGTAGGCCTTTGGTCGATGCAATTGCCGATGCTTTAGTTCAACTCGATAATGCTGCGTTAAAAATTGATGCCGGAGTCTCGGGTATTGGTGGCAGGCAAAACGTTCTCGATAGCGTATTTGAAGGGAACGAAGACTTACAGATCTCCAACAAAGCGTTTCGCGCCCAGATTTATGAAGTTGATTATGCCGAGGCGCTGACGGAGCTGACAAAACAGGAGACAGCCTTGCAAGCAGTGCAAGCAACCTTCCAACGCGTGACTAACACCAGTCTTTTTGATTACATCCGTTAATTTCAATGTTTTTCTAATCAGCCTTGATATTCCGTCTGCCGGGTTACTCCGGCAGATATTTGCCGCCCTTCATCGCTCACAACTTGCTTTTTTACCCTTTAGCATCCGATTTTGGCTGAATGTCGATTAAATCCCTATAAAACGTTGCCGCCGACGGCAAAAAACAGCCTGCCAAAAAGAGCTTTAAATGGGCTGTAAGCCTTTATAAATAAGGGTTTGTGAGTGGTAAGTGCTCAAGTTTTCTGCCTTGTTGCCGTTACATAAGTATCAGCATAGAAAATCATAAAATCAGCTGGTGATGTAGCAAAAAACATCAGGAGAAACGTATCATGGCTTTATTTGTTAACACGAACGTCTCATCGCTGAACGCACAGCGTCAGCTGATTAACTCAGGTAAATCGTTAGATACCGCTTTTCAGCGTTTATCATCAGGTTTACGTATCA
>Ga0075154_10000737_pt1 | contig 26289 bp, 31 predicted proteins | sample JI71714BDNA_FD_70965 | JGI IMG/M metagenome (GOLD analysis project Ga0075154, IMG submission 70965) | Wastewater effluent complex algal communities from Wisconsin, to seasonally profile nutrient transformation and Carbon sequestration -... | ecosystem: Engineered > WWTP > Effluent > Algae...
GAAAATACACCACCCTCTACGCGCTTAATACTAAACCCAATGATTCATTGTTGTTGGAGTAGCTGTGGAGTAGTAGCAATACTATAAGATCTCTTGATCATCTTGCCATCGATCTCAGTAGCCAGTAGCATAAATTGACCAGATTTGAATACATGTTGATTGGTTTCTGATTCAGAATGTTGAATGTTACACCATATCATCACTACATCGCCTGACGATGAATAGTCAATATGAGAGATCATGAGTGTAGTGGTACTTGGTTTTTGGATTTGCATACAATTTATAATCTATCTAAAAGATTCACAATATGATCTCATATAGAGAACACAATATCAGAATAATAGCGATATGCAGCTCATATTCATACATTATTAGGAATAGAAACGATATATGAGTCATGTTATTATTTCGACTATTGAATAATAATAACATCACGATCAATATCAACACTCAATCATTGATTTGTGTTTGTGATCTATATAAAAAAATCTCATTATCTCAGAACACATTCTACACATTGTGTATATGCTTACAAAATTCTATAGTCATAATTTCTAATCTTGATTTTCCTGTGTAATTTCATAACATATTATTAAATCAAATTCATCATAGCTACTGTAAATACAAAAGACTTACATTCATATACAGAATAAGGTATTATGATGTAAGTTAACTTACCATCTCCCCACCATTGTATGTAATCATTTTTTAACAATTTAATGATTTACAGAGAGGCTTTTAAAATTTACTAAATACTATATGGAAATGAGTGAAATTTTAGTGACACTATCAAAATTTTTTTCGAAAATTGTACAATTTTTATCTGACAACTTGTCTGATATTGGAGTAATTTTTACTACAATTGGAGCAATTTTTACTGCAATTGGAGTAATTTTTACTTATTACCAAATAAAAAAAGCCAATATTCAAAAAAAGATAGAATATATGATGAGTATTTATAATGATTTTTTAAAAGATAAGAATATGAGAGAAATTTATTATAAAATAGAATATTCTACCTTTGTGTATGATGAAAATTTTCATACATCAGAGGATGAAAAAAATCTAGATAAGCTAATAGAGCATTTTGCCAACATTTGAAGACTTTATTCTAGAGGTATTTTAAATAAAAATGATTTAGATTTTATTAAATATCGCCTATTAGTAATTTATCAAAATCCAGAAATTAAAAAATATTTTTCTTTTCTTGATAAATGGTATTTAGACAGAAAACTTGTTAACGAAAATATAGTAGAATTTAAAAAAATAGGAAAAATTTTAGAAGAAAACGATCTCTCTGCAAAAAAATAATAAAGATAAACAAAATGACTTCTCCGCTTCGCTACGACCCTTCGGGATACATAATAGCTTCTATGAGGTTGGCTCGTTGCACTTCGCGCTCCCATATTTTGCTCATACTTCGCAAAACATCCCATAGAAGCAAACGTTGTAGTTGTACCAAAAATCCCTCAAATTAATTGAGGGATTTTTATCTTAATAGTATTTATTTCTTGGGACAAACATTTGATTGTCACGTTTTGCTTCATATACTCCATCACGAGCACCAGCCTCCTGGCTATCATTGTAACGATATCCACGATCTCATCATCTGGATCATCACCTCTGTCATCATTGTCAGCCAGCAAAGCGAGATCAATTACCACGATCTCAACCACGACTAGCACCACCGAAACGATCTCAACCTGAACGAGATCTATCTCATCCACCAAATGACCCACGAGGACCTCTGTCAGATGATCCAAATCATTGTCTATCTCATCCAGAAGATCTACGATCTCCATAACTCGGTCTTGATTGTTGACTACTGCCATATGAACCCCTAGCATTTCTATCTCATCCACCAAAACTACCTGATCTTGGCTCATCAAAACGTCACGTACGACTACCACCAAATCTTGAATTACCTCTGCGACGAGATGGAGCTGCTCCTCTCAGACGATCAATGATACGCTGTTCTAGAATAGTTCCTTCTGCATCAATCTGCTTGATGAAAAGTTTGTTACGTCTTTCAATTAGTTTGAGTGATTCAAGTTCTCTATTATCAGCAAATGTAATAGCCTTACCAGATGCACCAGCACGAGCAGTACGACCAATACGATGAACATATGCTTCTGGATCTTGTGGTACTTCATAATTAACTACCAACTGAACATCATTGAGATTGAGTCCACGGGCTGCAACATCAGTAGCAACCAATATCTTGAGATAATCTGACTTAAGATCCTTGATGGTTCTCATACGATGACGCTGATCAATGTCTCCATGAATAGCGGCAACCTTGTGTCACATTTTGTGAAGTTGTGTTGCAACGTCATCAGTAGACATCTTTGTCTGAGTAAAGATAATTATTTTTTGATCTTTATGCTCATTGATATATTTATGTAGTAGATCTACTTTATCAATCGTACTCACATGAATAAAACTATGATCAATCTTGTCTACCACAATTTCACTTGTAGTTTTGATAAAGTCGTATTCACTACCAGTATATCTTGTTAGAATCTGATTGAGTTCTGGAGTAATTGTCGCAGAAAAACTCATAATTTGTTCAACATTGGCACAAAGAGACATAATCTCTTCAATATCATCCTTAAATCACATATCAAGCATACGATCGGCCTCATCAAGAACAAAATATTTGACTTGGGTAGGATCTACTTTACCAGAATGAATATAATCAATCAGTCTACCAGGTGTAGCAACAATCACTTGAGCTCATTTTTCCAATTGAGAGAGTTGGCGAAATTTGGAACCACCACCGTACATCGCTACTGAACGAAATCCCGGTGATCACCATGCAAGTTTGAAAAATTCTTCTTCTGTCTGAACAACAAGTTCACGAGTAGGAGCCATTACAATTGCCTGCACCTTGCGACTACGAGGATCAATAGCATTAATTAATGGTACTACAAAGGCTGCTGTCTTACCAGTACCTGTCTGAGATTGTCAGACGATATGATTACCATGCACAAAACGATCGATAACTTGTGCTTGAATAGGTGTAGGTTTAGTATAACCTGCCTTAGCAAGTCATTTGAGAACTCACTCTCTCAATCATAATTGATCAAAACTAATAATTTCTCATGAATCTCATATACTTGAATCATCTCAAGTCACAGTAATGTCTCAATCATCACTTCAATTCTGTTCAAATTGTTCTTCCTGAGTAACCATCTTGCTCAGTTCTTCAAGTGCTGATGGGTTTCATGGTCTGGTTGTTTTTGGATTTCTTGGCATCAAAAAAATATAATAGGTAAAAAAGAGTGTAAGTAGTAGTATCTGTGACACAAAAAACCTAGATTGTGTCAATCAAAGTTAATTCGCTGAGAGGATGTAATACATCACACATACTAATTCTACAGATCTTCATCACCTCATGTGACCGCGCTGTATCGTACAGTATCTTATCATTGGCACAAACCAAGCTCAAAATCATTTCGAAACAACTTTGCATTTCTTACTTCACTACATATAGTTTAATGTTTTGTCAGACAAATACAAGATCATATTTTTATTCTTAAAATGTTTGGAGATTCCATACTCAACAACTTATATTATTATATAAGAATAAATAATAAATATATAATACTATCATAATCATTATATGGAATGTTGTTGAATTATGGAATTAATTGAAATGATCTAATATTAGACATGTCTGACATGATTCGTGTCTATGGGATGTCTATGGAATTGTGGAATGTTGACTCGAGCTGGATTGACTCAATCATAATTTGTATCTATAATATTCAATAATTACTCATTTATTCCACAGTGGTTTTGTGGGTTGACTTGGGTTGGATGTTGGTTATATTTTATCATTATTCATTTTATTGCTATTCTAAATTATTATGGAAAGATTAGAAATATTTAGTTGAAAAAAAAATTATTACGTTTTTTTGTTCATTGAATTATAATGATTTGACTTGGTTTACTCTCATTTTTTTTGCAAGATAAAACTACAAGTGGATTAGGTAAAATACCATATCTGATGTATTGAGTTGGTTTCTTCTTTTGTTTTATGTGATTGTTGGGTGTTGTAAAAATTATATACTTATATTTTTCTGGTCCTAAATTATCCTTTATTATTGATAATCATTGAATTGAGATATTTCCTCCAGCATGATCACATATCTCTCTTTGATGGAAGCAAATTAAATGATTTGAGGAACAAATACTTAATGGTATATGAAGTGGTAATATTGTTGTTTTTGTTTATGATAATGACTTATTAATTAATAAAAAAAATAATTTGATATCTAAAAAGATTGCTAATTTTTATTTGAAATATTTTTGATCTTTTATTTCTTTTAATACTACTTTTTTAGATTTTGATAAAGAGAAACTTATGGAAATCTTAAATAAAAATCTTCAAAAATTTAATTAATATATAGTTAATTATATGATCAAATTTTACACCAAACTCATCCAACAACTTGCAAAGCGCTATATTGCGAAACATCAACCGATCGTGGTCGGTGTCACTGGTAGTGCTGGAAAATCAAGCGCTGTAGCAGCAATTGGTACAGTATTGAGACAATTGTTACCGAATTCTGTTGTATATGTTCCTTCGAGACAACTGAATGGTGAATTGTGATTACCACTTACTATCTTTCAGATTGAGTATTTTGGACCAACATTACAATATCTTATCACTACACTTGTACATGTGATTAGGCGTTATATAAGTCAGACAAAGCCATATGATATTATTGTTTTAGAATATGGAGTAGATCATGTTGGTGAGATGGATATGTTGATTGGTATTGCCAAGCCTGATTATACTGTTGTTACAACGATTGATCAAGTGCATTTTGGGGATCCTAAAATTACATGGCAGGAAAAATCAAAATTATTGACTGATACTACAAAATATATTTATATGCCTCAGGATGTAGCAGATCACTGGTGTACTAATCATACCCTATCCTCATGATCTCGTATGATAACATTTGATGTTCACAATAAGCAATCTGATATTGATTTAATTGATTATGAATTTATTCTTGATAATCCAGAACAGATCGGATTGATGGGCCGCGTGTTGATTGATAATGATATGATAGAGGTTATTGCTAATGGTATTGAGTATTATTATACGATCTATGCTAGTGTATGATATCATATTGCACGTATGATGTGATGTGATCCTATACAAAGATTGCCAGTATTTATTCATTTGCCTCCCGGTAGAGCAACATTATTGTCTTGAGTATATGATTCAATTATTGTTGATAGTAGTTATAATAATTCACCGATTGGTATGACACATATGTTGGATATTGTGCAGCGTATGAGAGAACAGTTTCCTGAATATCGTTTGATATGTTTGATAGGAGAAATGAGGGAGTTATATGATGCTACTGAGTCTGCACATCAATTACTTGCTCAACAACTTATTGATTTACGTAGTGATTATATCTGACTCATAGGGGAATCTGCTCGTCACTATATGTATGATATATTATCTGATCACTATGGTTGAGATTGTTGTGTTTATATTGATAATAGTAGATCTTTATGATATTGGGTGTATAGCTTACTTGAACAAGATCACCAAAAGACTATTATTTTTGTTAAGGGTAGTCAAAATACTATTTATCTTGAAGAAGCTATTAAACCACTACTTGCAGATCAAGAAGATAGTATGTTATTATGTCGTCAGTCAGATTGGTGGATGATTAAAAAAGAACAATGGTTTGAGCAGTGTACTTATAGTCTAATATAAATTGTTGATTTTATTTTTTATTGTTGTATGATGAAAATTGTTACTATTATTATAGCTATTATTAAAAGAATTACATGATGGAACATGCTTTATCCGCATATTATTAATAGTACATTATTTCACCTATGGCATAAATTAAATGCTATCATTGCATCAAGTCTATATTCTGACCCTAGTAAAGATATGACTGTTATTGGTGTTACTGGTACTGATGGTAAAACAACAACTGTGAATTTGATTCATCATGTATTGACTGAACTTGGTCATAAGACTGTTGTTATAGGTACAACTTGAGTGAAAATTGGAACACAGGTATATCCTAATACAACCAAAATGTCTTCACCAAATCCATATGTCCTCAATAAGATTTTGGCAGAAGCAAGAGATGCTGGTTGCACGTATGCTGTTATTGAGACTACAAGTCATGGTCTTCATCAACATCGTTTTCATGGTATTAAATATACTACATGAGTTCTTACGAATATTACTGCAGAGCATCTTGATTATCACAAGACAATTGATGACTATGCTGCAACAAAAAAGATACTATTTAGTACCATAGCTTCTCAGCAAGTAGCTAGTAAGATTGGTATTTTTAATAAGGATGATGAATATGGTCGTAAATGGTCTAGTGAGATTGTCTTTGATAAGGTGTTTGACTATGCTATTGCCATGAATGCTACATTTAAGTGAGAAAATATTGTGGAATATATGAATCGTACTGATTTTGATTGTAGATATCTTGGTAAGACGTATCCGGTGTCAATTCAGTTGGTTGGTAAATTTAATGTTTATAATACATTAGCTTGTATTTGTTGTTGTTCGGGGTTGTGATTTGATATTGTTGATATTATTGCTACTCTTGGTAGTTTTGCTCCTGTAACTGGTAGACAACATATTTTTGAACATGATGAGAGAACTTATATTATTGATTTTGCTCATACACCAAATGCACTAGAGCAAATGTTATGATTTATTAGAAGAGTTAATCCATCAAAAAGAATGATTACTATTTTTGGGGCACCATGATTAAGAGATAAGTTTAAAAGACCACAAATGGGATATATTGTAGAACAATTAAGTGATGTAGTAATTTTGACAGAGGATGATAGTTTGAATGAACCAACCGCATGAATTATAGCTGATGTTGCTAAGTGAATTACAAAGCAGGAGTGAAATAATTACTATATTATTCCAGAGCGTGACATGGCTATTAGATTTGCTTATCACTATAGTCAGCCTTGAGATATTATTGTTATGGCTGGTAAAGGTCACGAACAGATGCTGTACACTAATTTTGGTAAGAGAAAGTTTAATGAATATGAATATCTCATGTCAGTAATTAATGATACTTATGAGGAATATTATAAAGATAAACCACTTGAACAAAATCATTAGTAATGATGTTGTAATGTATGGATTCTATTTTATTTTGATAAATGATTGTGTATATGAATAGTAAAATACTGGTGTCTGAGTTTCTGATGCAATGTGGTAAACATAGCTTTGTTCATTATCTTGAGTATCCAAGTGATCCAACAATGTGAGATGTGGCATTACCCTGTTTTGTTCTTGCTAAGGAGCTCAAACAGTCACCAATGCAGATTGCACAACAGATTGCACAAGAGCTAACATCACAACTTATTGATCAGAAATTACAGTATATTGCTAATATTGTGGCAGTGGGGCCATATGTAAATTTTATGATGAATTGGGCTATATTGGGTGAGCAACTCATATCACAAATTATTAATCAGAAATTACAGTATTGAAGATGAGAAGTAAAACATGAACTGATTTTGGTAGAGTCACCATGACCTAATACCAACAAACCACTTCATCTTGGCCATGTGAGAAATATGCTACTTGGTAATTCACTTGCATTAATTTTGGGTGCTGCTGGTTATGAGGTTCGTAAGGTAGATGTTGTCAATGATCGTGGTATTCATATCTGTAAATCGATGTTAGCGTATCAAAAACTTGGAAATGGTGCAGAACCAAACAAAAAGTCAGACCATTATGTATGAGATCGATATGTAGCATTTGATACGGCACTTGAACATCATCCTGAATGGGAGCAAGAAGCACAAGACATGCTACGCCAGTGGGAGTCAGGAGATGAAACTATCAGACAATTGTGGTATAAGATGAATCAGCGATGTTTAGATGGTCATGCAATCACTTATCAAAGATATGGTACAGTCATTGAAAAGGCATATCTCGAATCTGATCACTATCTGACAGGGAAAGATCTTGTTAATGATGGCATTCAGAAGTGAGTGTTTCGTGTTAATGAAAAGGGTAATGTTGTTGCAGACTTATCAAATGATCAAGAAAAAGTAGTACTGAGGGCTGATGGTACATCTATCTATATAACACAAGATCTTGCACTATGAAACATTAGATATGAAGATTATCATATGAATCGTATGATTTATGTCGTTGGTAATGAACAAAATGATCATTTTAAGGCATTATTTGAGATTTTTAGTCAATTATGATATGCATTTGCTGATCAATGTCATCATTTATCATATTGAATGATTGAACTACCAGATGGTAAGATGAAATCACGCAAAGGTAATGTAGTAGATGCAGATAACTTGATTGATGATATGCATGCTAAATGTGTTGAGTTGCTGCTTGAACGTCACCCAGAATTAGATGAGATAGAGCTGCATCGTAGAGCAGAGATTATTGCAATGGCTGCGATTAAGATGTTTATTCTCAAATATGATGCAGCCAAAAATTTTGTGTTTGATCGTGATCACTCATTATCATTTGATGGAGAGACATGACCATATGTTTTGTATAGTTATGCAAGAGCAAAAACGATATTATACAAAGCTAACAAAGGAGAAGAGATAAACCCCTTATCAGGAGGAATACAAGTTACACAAGATGAGAGAGTTTTATTGTGAATGATTGCAAAATTCGAAGAAATAATCCAGGAGGCTGCCGATCAGTATGCTCCAACTATTGTAGCTAAATATGTGCTTTCATTGGCGTCAGAATTTAATAGTTATTATCATCATACAAAGATACTAGATGAGTCAGTGGCTGAAACCACAAGAAGTTTCCGTTTATGACTTGTGTCAAGTGTGGCTCAGGTTTTACAAAATGGACTTATGTTGTTAGGAATTGATACATTGGAACAAATGTAATATGATTTTCACTTTACAGATTAAATGAGGAAGATTTTTTGGTTGCATAAAGCAAGCTCTATCATTATACTAGATGTATGGAAAAAATATATAGAATTCTCAAAGATCATCGTGGTACGATAGTGGCTGTGATTTTTGTATTAATATTTGCTTGGATACAAGATATTCTGACTGATTCAGTATCAATTAGGTGAAATTATGGTGAATTCAATCTCATGATGAGACAGATTTTGGATGTGTCGGTATTGGTGTTGTTGTTTGGTTTAATCAAGTTATTCGTCTATAAATACATCAATATATGATGACAAGATAATGGTAGTTGATTTGGGTTGTGAGGTGGAATATTGTCACTGATTGTGACTGGTTGTCCAGCGTGTAGTATCTGATTAGCGAGTTATCTGGGTTTATCAGCATTTATCTCGTGGCTCCCATATGATTGAGTAGAACTCAAGGTATTGTCAGTGTTGCTGATGTGATACGCAGTATATGATATGTGGACCAAGTTGGATGTGTGTGAGATTAAAAAAAGTTAAGAGAGTGAGAGATTAGTACCCCCCTCAGGTACTCGCTGTTGCCCCAAGTTAGATAACCAACTAACAAAAAATCTAGATAATTACTGGACTAATTTTTTTATGTATTATTGAGTAATTAATTCAGGATTAATGGCTGCTATTATAATACTCCAAATTACTAATCACCAAATTATTATATATAATATAATAAGAAGGTAGTGTCGTCGTTGTATTGGTCTTTCAATAGTGTTTTTTTCTATTTGCTGATGGTAATAATTTAGCGCATTAAGTGGTTTTAATACTAATAGTGCTGAAACAATAGATAGAATTATTGCTCAAATTGTGACTATAGTGCTAATCCAACCAAGTCCATTGCTGGTAATGTTTATCCCTAAAAATAAATACAATAAACCGAGAACTCGTGGTGAAAATGATCAAGAATATCCTTTATTGTTGCTATATGTTTTAATCTTTTTAAATAGCGGAACAGCTCGTAATCTATTAAATACCGCTCTCCAAAATGGCATGATTTTGGATCATTCGAGTTGCTGGAAGTGTTTTCGATTACGATATGCCCATATTTTATCAAATAATCCAAATGATCCAATTGACCAGAAGATAAATTGTTTTGGTGTTACAATGTTTGAGTAGTTTGGTTTGGTTGGTGTGATTTCTTCTGACATTGATTTGCATAAAAAAGTAAAGATATTGTAATCCTAAAAAAAAGACCTAAAAGCAAGAGACAAATTTGATACTGGATTATTTCATCGATCCATGTTACGCAAGTCGTTTCTCGCAATGATGAGATGATATATAAAAGATATAGTGTATAAAATATCTTGCAACTCTTCTCTAAACCAATAGTATAACTATATGAATTTTGATATTGTACAAATTATACAACTTGCAATTATACTTCTTATTTCGATCGGAGTACATGAGTTTGCTCATGCGTGGACAAGTGATAAACTTGGGGATCCTACTCCCAAGATGATGGATAGATTGACACCTAATCCATTGGCTCACATTGACCCTATAGGATTTGTTATGATTTTTTTGATTAATTTTGGTTGGGGTAAGCCTGTTATTACTAATCCAAATTATTATCGTAGGCCTCTGAGAGATGAGTGTTTGGTTGCATTTGCTGGTCCTATTTCCAATATTATTCTTGCATTATTAGCGATAGTGCTTATGATGATTCTTGTGGTTACATGAGTAGCAGTGGAGGCTGAAATGGTGATGAATTTTTGGTCATTATTTGCTGCGATTAACTGTGGTCTTGCTGTATTTAATATGGTACCATTGCCACCATTAGATGGATGGAGATTGGTCAAACTCGTTGCACCTCGTTGGGCTGGGATGGTACAGCAAATGAGTTATCAATATGGTATAGTTGTATTTGTTTTGTTGTTTTTTGTGGCTAGATTTATCGCTCCATTTATATTTCAGGTATCGAGCTGGTTGTATGAGTATCTTCATGCATTTGTGCTTTTGATTTTTTCTTTGTTTCTTGTTTTATAATGATTAATTCTACTCTTATCCCCAAATTTAAGGATGCGTTAATTCAGTTTATTGTTGGAGCATTATTGTTGTGATTGGCTTGACGATATTTAAGTTACCATCCTGCAGAACTACAAAGTATTAGATCTAGTATCAGTGCTGCACAACAAAAAATTCAAAATGTTGTCGGTCGTTTTACTAAGAATAGTGGTGCTCTTTTTGTTCAAAAACAACAAGAACAGGCATTGAGTCAGCTTGAAGAAATTATTACAGCAATACAATCATGTGATCCAACAGCTCCTATTCAATCATATCAAGAGCTATATCGTACGATACAGAATGCTTCATTAGAGGAGATGGCTCGTGATGGTTCACTTTATTATAATCAGCTTGCGTCTGCTTATACTACAATGAGGCAACTATGTAGTGCTATTGTTCAGTCTGAGTAGTGATTTTCACTTTATTGAATTTATCATGTTTGATGACAACATCAAGGCGTATTAGTTTGTCGTTTGCTGGTTATGTTGCTGTGGTGGTAGTATTGTTTGGTTTGTTGGTTAATATTGTGTTTTTTGTTTCACGATATGGCTTAATTTCATATCAAAAACCTCTGTCTACCGAAATATCACAACAACAAGATACTAAGGTTCCCCGTATTCAAGAATTACAGCTCACAAAGAGGTTTCGTCGTCGTCCTTTTTTGAGTATGACTGATTCGTTGGTGATTAGAGATCCAGAACTCATACAAACACTCCATTGATATCAGCACATCTTTGATCTGGTGGAGTATCAATGACAGATATGGCATTATCATATTGAGTCTGACTACGTAGTTTTAACTCTTGTTGATCCATTGATCGATAGTCAGCTGATGTTAATTTATGCAACAATATGGATTACTTTATTTATTGCATTGGTGAGTTATCTTGTTTCTGTTGTGATTGTACATCGTGGTTTAAGACCATTATATCATCTTGTACAACATATTCATTCTACAACAGATCCGTCGAAGTATCATCATCTTGTAGTGTGATCTGATAATGATGAACTCCAACAGGTTAGTAATGCTCTCACACAGGCAATGGATGATGTGTCTCGTAATAATCAAAATCTCAAAGAATTTGTGACACATGCATCACATGAGCTGAAAACACCACTGATGGTAATATCCAGTAGTATTGATGTATTAGTCAAATCATGATGACAGTCTTCTCATATCCAAACCATTAAACAAACCACTCAGTCGATGAAAACATTGATTGATCGTTTACTATTGACAATGCGTGGTGATATGTTATCTTGTGTAGATGTGGATATTGTTCCATATATTCAATCTACGATCGACTCTATTCATACGTTCTATGATGATCGTGGTCTTCAGGTTGTCTATGAGATGCCCCAGTTCTTGATATTGTGTGTAGATGTGATGTTGTTACAATCGGTTGTGTCTAACTTGGTTGATAATGCACACAAATATGCACAAGCAGATACGTCTATTATAGTTCAGCTTGATAAACAGGGATTGCGCATTACTAATACAATAGATGATGATATGTCTATTGATATGAATTTAATACGACAACCATTTTACAAAGCTGATCTAGCTAGAACTGATGGTACCAGTCACTGATTGTGACTTACTATTGTAAAAAAGATGGTAGAACGTGCGTGATGGAGTATTGATGTGCAATTACATAATAATATCATTGTGTTTTCTGTGAGTTGGTGATAGAAGATGTTTTTGTTTGTTATTTGAATATATGATGAGGATATTATTGGTTGAGGACCATGTACAGATTTCTACTAATATTGTAGAGTATTTGCAGTTAGAACATATTGTGGTAGATGTTGCTGCTGATGGCGAACAAGGACGAGAATTGAGTCAGACTCATCGTTATGATGTGATGGTACTAGATTGGATGTTACCCAAGCTTAGTGGCGTGGATCTGTGTGCTCGTATTCGTAAGACGTCTGATGTGCCAGTGATTATGCTGACTGCGAGATGAGAGATTGATGATAAGCTGACTGGGTTTGAGTGTGGAGCAGATGACTATCTCGTCAAGCCGTTTGATCTGGCGGAGCTTGTCGCTCGTATCCAGGCACTATATCGTAGATCTGCCACCAGTGATGAGTTTGTCTATGATGATATCTGTGTTACATTGAAGAATAGAACCATCACCAAAGCATGAGTAGAGGTCAATCTCACAATCAAGGAATTTTATATCCTTGAATATCTGATCAAAAACCGTGGTACACCAGTATCTCGTGCAGACCTGGTGGATTATGTATGGTGAGGTGATGCCGTCTGGGAAAACACCGATAAACTCGATGTTTATATCGCTAACCTCAGAAAAAAGCTCCATAAGGAGCTCATTGAGACGATCAAGGGTTTTGGGTATACAATTAAACGCTAAAATAAAATTGCATTTGTAACACAATTGATTACTATTGTAGTATATTTATCATTTATTATTGGATCATGGCTACTATTACTGTCAGAATGGAAGAGTGAACAAAATCTAATCTGTATCGTATTGCAGATGAATTGTGAATTTCTGTTCCATCAATGTTCAATGCTTTTGCCAAGGACATTATTCGTAATAAGAGAGTGTCTTTTTCATTGTCTGATGATTATGTAGAGGATCAGGAAATGTATCAAAATGCTACGAGATTACAGCAAAAATGACAAGAATCACTGCAATCGGGTCGCTCATCTTTAGTTATTTAAGTGACTTACATGATGCAGTTTATCTTTTCTAATCAAGCAGAAAAAGAGTTTTTGAAATTGGATAAAAATGTACAACAAATCATTACCAAAAAGTTACAAAAAATCAAACAATGAGGCTGATTTGAGCTTAAGTCACTGGTCAATATGTTGCCTTATACACATAGACTCAGGGTAGGAGACTATAGATTATTACTTGCTGAGTGTGATGAATGATATATAGTGTTGTCTGTGTGACACAGATCTGTGATTTATGTTGAGTAATATCATCGCCAATCTAAGAAAAAAGCTCCATAAGGAGCTTATTGAGACGATCAAGGGGTTTGGGTATAAGATTGATAGATAAATATTTATGAGATTATCTTTTATATGGTTATGAAATATTTATTGTTTGATGAAACTGAATTTATTATATGAAGTGAGAAATATTGTTGAGTATGTTTTTGTGTTGTCGATAATCTCGATAAAGTATATAAAGCGATTTCGGATTACATATCATATTCGAGCGTTGGTACAGATATTTTATTTGGGAAAGTTAGTTATCCACATTACTGTGACGATACACCCAGTAAGAGATTAGATTTTATTAAACAGTGCTTATGTAAGATATCATTTAAGGCATATGTTTATATTTGGCCATGAGAAAAGAATGATATATATAAGTCAGAACAACTAAGGAAAATCTTATGAAATTGCATAAAAAAATATACAAAGAAGTGAGAACAAAATTTTGAACTAGTTTTTGAGCAGGGCACTATTAGTGATTATAATCACTTATTTTCTATAGATGATAAAGTAATTACAGCAAAGATTTATTGAAAAGATATGCTTTATTCGTCCTTGCCCGACTATACTATCGCTATAATATCTAACTTTCTAAAACAGTGTTCAGAAAAAACAGTAAGATGAACAAGTGTGCCATTTAGGGAAGCAGATTTGAATTTTATTTATCGTAATATTAGTATTTGCTATCTATCATTCTCAAATAGAGAATGTAATTTTTCTGTAAATAGAGACAATTATAGTGATCGAAAAGACAATATAAGAACTATATTTTCTTAAATTTAAGTTATGGTTGCAATGATTGACTTAAAAATTATATTGATTTAGATCCATCTTAAAAATATGTGAGTATGAAGTCGTACTCGATTGCACCATGACCGGACATTTCCTTAGGGTGGATCTTCGATTTATATTTCAAGAAACCTATCTTTATGTTTGAGGGAGTAAAAGATTTATCAACATTACAAAAATTCTTACCCCCTTTATGTTCAGAACTTGAGACAATAGAAGAAATTATAGATTTAAAAAAACTTCTTACGAATGTTGGTATACCTAAAAAACGTGGTTGATATAGATCGGTGTGGGTAAATAAGTATAGTGAACAATATGCTCTTGTGGACGAAAAGATAAGAGAAGAAATCGAATCAAGTGTTAACTTTCCTCAATGTGTATATTGAATTAAGTGAAAATCAATTGTTGAAAATGCTCAAAATCATCTACACTCGAAAATGATTTTAAATGTTGATATAAAGTGATTTTTTGATTCTATTTGAAAGGAGCTAATTTATCAATCATTTTTTGAGGAGTGAGTGAGTCAATATATGGCATCCTTTTTAGCTGATTTTGTTACTATAGATAATAAGTTGATTACTTGATTATCTTGTTCTCCCATTATTTCAAATTTAATATTTACTTCCATAGATCAAGAAATATTGAAGTTGTGTGATCCTCAAAATATAGTTTACACTAGATATGCTGATGATTTAGTGTTTTCTTGGATTGAGTTTGTTAAAAAAGATCAAGTAGATTTATTTTTTGGTATAATTCAACAAATTCTTTATCAAAGATGATTTACTACAAACAAATCTAAATCAAAAAAATTTACTTCAAAGTATGGACAATATGTAACTTGATTAATAGTAAATGATAGAATTCGTCCAAGAGTGGGTAAGAAATTAAAAAAAAGATTCAGACAAGAAACATACTATATTAAAAAATATGGACTCGAGAGCCACATGGAGTTTTCTAAATGAAAGAATAAGTTTTGTAAAAAATGAACTTTTTCCTATTTAGGTCGAGAAAGATTAATTTATTGGGTTGAGGGTAGGACCTTTATTGAATCGATCGAGAGAATGGTAAGAAATTATACTTAATTATCTGCGATTTCTTGATTTTATAAAAAACCTCTCCGCACAAGTCGAAGAGGATTTTTTGATTTTATCTACCCAAACTATTGTCCAGTTCCAACAACTTCTCCCGTATTTACAATTTCACCAGTAGCTGAAGCAGTAGTTGCTGGCTTATTCATCATGCGATCTCATCTCATCATGTTGTCATCCTTGTCCCAGTTTCACTTGTTCATCATGGGGCATCCCATCATGCCTCACTGGTGCATCATGCCACGATGACTCCTCATGTCTCATCACATACTACCGACGCGTACACCCATATGAAATACTGCTGCCAAGATAGCAAGCAATAGTGCAATGCGCACTATCATCCAGAGATATTTATTATTGCACAAACATTTGCATGATGGTGAACAGCATGATGTTATTTCCTCAGTTGTTGTTTTTTTGTCCATTTGATAAAGTTATTGATAAAGACATGTCATCACTATAGTCATCGGTTTTGGATTTGCAATGCTTTCGCATAAAAGTTTCCTTAAGTTTCATTTAAGGTCGAGGGGTATAATGCACTCGTCTCAAGGAAAACGATAGTCAAGCTTCCATTATTGGTGTAGAATTCAAACATGGAGCTGAACAACTATTGCCTTGTCAGACTATAACATTTATCCTTAATTATTATCAATTATGAACAAAACATTAACAGTCGCACTATCAATGTGTGCATGAGTAGCTATGGTAGGAGCGGGCGTGTTCGCTTCATCTACAGAAACCGGTACTAGTACAAGCGTAGCAAGTGTATCAACACCAGCTCGTCAAGGTATCGTCAAGCAATTCAAAAAGTTTAATGGCGGTCATAGAGTACACAGCGAAACGATCAAAGCCGCAATCGAAGCAAATGACTACTCAAAACTTTCAGCAACAGAACAAACTAAAATTACTAAAGAACAATTTGCTCAGATGGTAACAATGAATAAGGCAAGAGCAGCACATGAAGCAGCAATCTTGGCAGCAGTTAAGGCAAATGACTTTGCAGCATTCCAAAAAGCTCAAACTGATTTTAAAGCGATTATGGATGCCAACAGGCCTACCGATGCTCCAACAAAAAACAAGACTGATCTAACTATGGAACAACAAAAGGCAAGATTTGATGAACTCGTAAGTTACTACAACACCAACGGCAAACTCCCTGAAATGAAGATGGGTATGGGTGGCAAAAAAGGTGAAAAGGGTATGATGAGAGGTATGATGGGGGGACCCAAAAGATCTCAAGCTTATTCTGCTCAATAGGTTTAGGTTAATATAATTCTATTTTTTGTTTTACTCATTTGGTTTTTATTTAAGGATAATTTAAGATATGCTACTATAATAGTGGTTGAAAATGAGTTTATGTCGTTTTCGATAACTAGTCATAATACTTCTCTCGTCATTGGTGTAGAATACTTCGCATGAGAGAAGTATTTTTTGTAATGGTTTTTTTGGATACAAAAAAACCACCATTAGGTGGTTGTATAGTAATAATGTTGATTGTAGAGTGGTGACCGTACGGGGAATCGAACCCCGATTGCAGGATTGAAAGTCCCGTGTCCTAACCGTTAGACGATACGGCCATTTGAATTTCAACAATAATCTGTTAATCTAAACCATAACAATGGCGGTCCGGACGGGACTCGAACCCGCGACCTCCCGCGTGACAGGCGGGCGTTCTAACCAGCTGAACTACCGGACCAAGAGATACATCGATAATAGAATGGAGCCAGCTGCGAGATTTGAACTCGCGACCCACCGCTTACAAGGCGGTAGCTCTACCGCTGAGCTAAGCTGGCATCAAAGACCTCAAAAGGTCATATTAATTATTCAGTATCTTTTTTTGCTGTTTTTCTTGGTTTCTTCACTGGAGTTGCTGGAGTAGAACTAGTAGGTAATGAAATACCAGCTGCATTCATTGATCTCATTAAGATTGATTTTTTTCTACTTGCACTTTCCTTGCTTATAATATTTCTTTTGCTTGCTTTATCAACTCTTTTTTGTGCAAAAATTACAAGATCAGCAACATTGTCTGTCTTTGCGTCAATAGCTTTTTTTACTGCTTTGATAGCAGTTTTCATTGACTCTTTGAATTCAACATTAACTACCTTTCTTTTGAGGGATTGTAGCACTGCTTTTTTTGCTGCTTTTTTGATCGGCATAATAAACAAAATAATGATATATAAGCTTTGTGTGTATGATACACTCCGGGGGCGGGATTCGAACCCGCGGCCAATTGGTTAACAGCCAACTGCTCTACCGCTGAGCTACCCCGGAACACTAATTGCATTATTCACAAAGTAAGCAGCAATATAGTGATTGTTGTTTCTTTTTCAAGTCAAAGTTGTGTGCTTTTGTCTGATATGGTGTTATGTATTGTATGGAGCAGGAACGGGGGTAATGTATAGTCTATCACACTGATAGAGAAAATATGATAACATTGTGTATCCTATGATTCATATGACACATACCGCTCATCGTCATCGGTGTACAACAACACTATTATATCGAGCATGGATTAATGTAACAACGATGCTTGAAGCAGCTAGTCATCGGTATGTGTATCAATATTTTGATGTAATAAGATATCAGTATGCAATAAGTCAACTATATCACATATGTACAATAGGTCCTATCACTCGTCTGATGCTAGTCATTGGTATGAGTCCTGGGTTGTGTAATGATCCAATCATGTAGACAATGTTTTCAATGCATGCAAATCATAACCCACTCATGATACTAAATAATAGAATATCTCAGTTGACATATCCGTAGATTGCTTGTGTTCATAGTCAGACATAATATTTGATATATTCTTCGACTCATGCTGCAAGTATTGCATAGTTGATTGTATTGATTCGTGATCGTGGTATGACAATAGTGGTTATTCAAATTGCTATAGCAGCAATACATTGTGGTATAATAATGGATTGTTTTCAGCGATAAAATACGATAATTCACAAAATGATTGACATCATAACACTATATACCATATACCGTGTTGCTGAGTAGATTGAGAGTGGTTTTGTTCGTGGGGTTCAGGTAGCGTAGTGATATAATTGTGGGAATAGTAAGATAATTGCAACACAACACATACTCATGCCAATGAGTACCCATATGGTTGATTGACGTAAACGATAAAATTGCAGTGACTGTGTGATGAGCCATCGCCACACAATACATCATCATAATGTAATAATGCTTGCTATAATCATAAAATCGTAGAATTGATGAGTAATTATTCTTTGGTCTGTGTGTTGAGACGATCAATGAGATAGTTGCTGCTATTGATTTGACTGGGAATAATATAGTTGCCAATTGCTTGTTTGCTTCTTTCGTATACTAGCGTTAATCATAGGTGTAGTGGATAATATCACTCCATCTGACTAATGAGTTGGATACTGCGCTGAGTGGCTTGTTTCATGGCTTGTAGATTGTATTCTGAGCGGTCTATCAGTGCTGTGAGTAGTTGTTGGGTTCTTGTTGCGTCTGCTGCATTGTTGCCTACTACAATACTATTGGTGATTTGGGCCATGCTGGTGTACATAGCAACAAACTGTTCATATACCCATAGTTCATTGTACATCATATCAATAAAGTTTTGTGTTGAGATCGAATTTGTGATACCACATCAGATGATATTATTTTGTGTCTGAGTTATGTCACATTCTAATCTGAGTGCACGATTTCCATCGATTATCCTTGTTTTATTTACTAGTCATTTTCCATAATTTTGTGCATTGTTGATGATGTATGAGTTGGTGAGAGGAAATCCACATTGTTGTGTTTGATTTGGTCCAAGATAATTGATACTTGGTGAAGAACATAGTGTTAGATTGATGCTATCAATATATTTGCTGAGGTTATTACCGCTTCACTGACCAAAGCGAGTTGTAAGGCTTCTGATTATTTCAGTAGGATTGTCGCTGATGTATCCCCATGCTACTCCCAGACGAATATTGCTCAAATCATTGAGCACCATAACTGTGATATCGGTGTAGAGTTGATGAATGTCACATCATCATAGATTGTTTCATCTTCTTTGAATATTACATTCAGGGGTTATGTTTGGTATGATGTCCTCATAGTCTACACTTGTTACAATGGATCTTGTACGAACATCGAACTGATTGGACCTAATAAAAGGACTACACAGGATATATGCTATTGTGGATTGTTGAGGTGATCTATATGCTCATGAGTATGTTCGACCAGATAATTGTTCACTAATAATTGCTCATGTACTACTTCTAACAGTCTGTGACATGAGTGCATTGCACCATTGATTCATGAGTACGCGACGATCAACTGATTGGGGGAAGTTACTAATAAATGTGGTGCTATAGTGTGTCATGTATTCGTCTCTTGATACCCACAAAGCAGATACGATCGATAGTGTCATCAAACCTATACCGACCATAAGTCAGCAGATCATCTTGTATGTGGAATACTTATGACGGATATTCATCGTTTATAGATACTGATTATGTATTAAATAACAACTATTTTAGTGTTTTGTTGAGCTATTTCTTGAAATACATACTCACCAAATGATACTATTTGGGTAGTGTTGACGTATTGTACGTGCACATTCGTTAAGTGTGGCTCCTGTGGTGATTACATCATCAACAATAATAATAAGGCTGTATTGTGAACTATGAGAATCACCACGAAATGAATGCTGTATATTATGTAGTCTTTTGGTTCTTTGTTGGACATGGACTTGGCTTGTGGTTCGACGTGATTTACGCAAGAGCTTAATACACTTTATTTGTAGTGATTGTGCATAGGCTTGTGCTAGTAGTTGTGATTGATTATATCATTTGATACAATAATGTTTAAATCGATGGCTTGGTACATAGGTAATAGCCGTAGTTGATGAGTGATGTTGTATAAGATCATAGAGTGGATGAGTGAGCGTAAGTGTGGCCAGCTTGTTTCAGATCATACTAATCAGTGTTTTGGACTTTTTGTATTTGATATGATGAATGAGGTGTCTGACCATACGATTATATGTTCGTGCGATCACGATCCCATCAAGATGATCGGTGTCTTGTGTATGTATATGTCATGTGTATTGTTGAATGTGTCTCTGACATCAATAACACCACAACTGACCTGGTGTAGAGCAGATAGCACAATGCGTTCATCGTATCATGTGTGTAGAGTTGATGTTGAAGTATAGTATGATATCGCTAGTATTAGATCCTATTGTATTAGTTTGACAAACTACTATAGTATAGTTATAATTTTTATCAATAGAAATATTATTATGGAACAGATTATTGCTATTTCTCAGTCAATTACAACAATTGCATGAGCATTATTGTCCTTGTTGTGATTGATTGTGTTGATCTATAGTATCGTATTGTTGGTTAAATTTGATCGTCTCATGGGTCAAATAATTCGTACTGCACAATCGATCCAACAGGTCTCCCAACTTCCTTTACATATTGTAAATTCATTGTTGCAAAAACTCTTATGAACCACTGATCAACCATAATATCTCGAAAAATGTTTGTGTGTATCGTGCTATGAGTTGCATGTATGACATTTTTGTGACTGTATGTATGGATGCATGAGTTCTTTGCTAGGGATCCAATTGTGGGTGGATTGATACGTCCTGATATGGGTATACAAGATATTGATGTATATTTATGACAGGTTGTGACATGATCTTCTGTTGAATCATGAAATGAATGATCTACTACAATTATTACAACATCGGGTCACATATTTAAGCCTGACTGACCTCAAGGTATATCATGATCTGAGGCTTGATCTGTGTCATGATATGATGTGCAGTCATCATCTCAGGGGCAACCATATCAGGAAGAACAGGCATCATGATCCATCAAGATATGGGTAGAGGAATTGTTTGATAGTGTTCATTCTGTAGGATATGATTATGAAGCAAGGATTGCACAAGTGTGTCGTGAATACGAGACTATCTGTGATATTGTGGCATTGGATGGTTCTTATACGGTGCAGCAGCGTTATGCTTATTATGTGATGATTGTTTATGTAGTAGATGCACTGCAGAATAAGTGATATGATCCTCTTGTGAGTTTGGGTAGTATTACAGTCAATAATTATACAAAACATAGGAGATGATATGCTAACGCTCGTCTGATTGTACTCAATACTCAGCCTATGAGACACTATAAGGAGTTTGCTCAGGTGTTGGTCCATGAGTTGTGACATGTGGTTGATCTAGGTGTGCTATTATGATGATCTCGTCAGATTAACACCTCTTATACTGAGTTTGGTAAGGCAAAGTTTGCAATCGATGATCCGTCGTTGCCTTTTTATGCGTTGTCTTGGGTCAATGAAAATACGATGCGTGCTCGCATGCGTCCTGAAGATTTTGTGAGTGGATATGCAATGACTAATCCTTTTGAGGATTTTGCGGAGTCACATCATATGTATTTGTACCATCGTGATGTATTTGCTTATATGGCCAGTAGTAGTAGAGTATTGCAGCAAAAATATGATTATTTTGATCGTATGTATCAGTCTCGCTATCTATCTATCAACCATAATCCAATCAATCTTGCGAATCGAGGTACTGACGATAGACCATGGGATACGACGAGGATGTAGACAATGTTCTTGTATTTGGGTATGATTCCTGTAGTATGATGATAGATCTATGGTAGACCATAGTGATATTTATTCTCTTATATTGGACAGATGAATCGACAAAAAATTATCATTGTATGAGGTTCGTTGTTGCTGGCGTTGTTTGTGTTGTTGCTTGTGGGAGCTATCTATGTATTGAATCATTTGTGGTGATGGGTATCTTCTCCAGACAATCAACAAGCAGTACAATCACTGATTGGTACTCAATCATTGACTCAAAAGGTCGATCTACTTGAGCAACAGGTTGGTCAATTAGATGTGAGATGATTGATGGCTTTGGTATCTCAAGTACAACAAACAGTATCATCTACTGGATGATCGTTTACAGTGTCATGACAAGATGCTCAGCAGTCGTTGGTGATGATGCAGTCCTTGGTCGATCAATTGTGATCTGGTCAGTGATTGTCTTCGTGACAACGTGAACAGCTCGGTCGTATTGTAGAACAACTCAATCGTGTTGTAGAATAAGAGAAAACTCCACGAATGTGGAGTTTTTTGTATAGTGTATGATGATGAGGTGGTTAGCTTTGTTTGAAGACAATATGATTGGGTTCGTGTTCGTCTCGTGTGTCATCTTCACTATCAGGAAACATATATCATGGTGCAATTTTGCTTACTGGTTCATAAAGGTGAATGAGTTGGGTAAGGGGATCAAGAAGATCAATGGTATTGTCTCTCGTGTGGATGGGATAGACCTCATCGTCGTCAGGATTGATACTAAATCTCATAATTTCACCGTCTTCTTCATTGAGTCTGAGAGTACGCACAAAATCTACTCCACTGTAATCACATACCTCATTGAAGTCAGCCTTGAGTCATAAGATATGTATCCATATGTCACTATGATTGGCGGAGTTGATCTTGAAGCGTAGATCTAGTTGGTTGTCGACAATATTGGGTATTGTATCAATCGGCTGACCGGTTCGAGTGATGATGTCTTCTGATCATGGTTTGGTGAGGAGATCACCGACTTTGATGGTTCGTGAATACATATAACTAAAGGCTAAAAACTAAATACTAAAAGCTATCATATGTAAGATAGCTTGAAAATCAATGTGAGATGGGTATCTTGGTTTGTATTTTAGTTTTTTTGTTGAGTGTTATGATTTATGTATGTTGACACACCAATCCAGATACGGATGCCATATTATCTGCGATGATTTATGCAAAATATTTGCAGCTTGGATGAGTGGAGGCGACCCCAGTGAGATTAGGTGAGATCAATAATGAGACCAAGCATGCTCTGTCATTGTTATGATGGGATGTTCCACTGTTGGTAGAGAGTTTGCCTGCTGGTAGCAAGGTAGCCCTTACAGATCACAATGAAGTTACCCAATCCATCTCAAATCTTGATGAGCTTGATGTGGTTGCTATTGTGGATCATCATAAATTTAACTTCCACACAAGTCAGCCAATCGATATTCTGGTTAGACCGATTGCTTCGACTTGTAGTGTGATTTATGGTTTGTGGAAAGCAAGATGAGAAGCGATTTCTCTGGATGTGGCTAAGGCGATGATGATGTGAATTATTTCTGATACACTGTATTTTAGGTCCCCAACTACAACCCAATACGACAAAGATATCTTTGATGAACTGAACCATATCGTACAAATTGAAAACACAGAACAATTTAGTCTTGATATGTTTGCGGCAAAATCGGATCTTGGTGATATCCATGTGAGAGAGTTGATTACTTTGGATTATAAGGTATTTGAGTCTGGTGGCAAGAGGTTTGGTATTGGTGTAGTAGAGACAACCAATCCATCATATACTCTTTCTCGTAAACAAGAAATCTTGGACGATTTGACTAATCTCAAATATGAACAACAACTTGATATGGTTATGTTGTCTGTGGTGGATATTCTCAATGAAACTAATACCACCATCGTTCCATCGGATGTTGAGGCTAGTGTGATTCAACAGGTGTTTGGTTCTGATACAGTAGACAATATTGCACACCTATGAAATAGGATCTCAAGAAAAAAACAACTTGCCTGACCTGTAACTGATTATTTTGCATAACATAGCAATACCGTTGAAAAGATTTCATAACAAGACTCGACAGCAATGTTGAGTTTTTTTTGTAGTTATGATCTTTTTATATTTTAGTATATGATGTCAACTCTTAGTGGTGTGATTGGTGTGTGTAGTTTGACGATAGACAGACAAAGGAATATGATTATAGTAAGAAATTTTATATTGTAAATATATACTATTATGGCTGGAGACAAAACTACCCTCGATCGCACTCCTCTTGAGAGAAACAAAGACAAAAAACTCTCTAAGGAAACCGATAAACTCTATGTAGAACAGAATAAGGAAATCCAAGAAGTGACTGATACGACAAAACAGCTACTTTGAAATTTTACGAAAGAGCAGTTTGCCGCAATTCTCCCACTGATCGATGATGATAATATCCTGAATAGTTTTGAGGGTAGGGCTGGTATGTTGCAATTTCGTAAGTATCGTCAGATGAGAGCTACCGATATGCTGGAGTTTGGTGGGTCGCTTGGATTGGGTATCTTGTTACTTACTATTCAAAACGATATTGGTGAATCAGCATTTGTCCGTAATATTGTAGCATTATATAATAAGGTCTATGATGCTAACTCTCTTGCTGCTACTGATCTTAAGTGACTTACTGATGTGATGAAGGGAGAATGAGTTCAGCAGAGCTGGTTCAAGCTGGTTCGTATGTTTTCTGGTAGAATTAATAATCTCTTGAGGGATGGTATCAATAATATAGATATGATAGATGTGCCCAAACCAGCACCGAATGAGGCCGATTCACCAGTTTTGTCCCCAGAGCAGCTATGAGTATATCAAGCATGATTTACGAGGTTTTTGGAGAGTAATAGAGGGTCCATCAATGCCAAAGCCAATGATTTTGTAGATACAGCTCCCAAACTATCCAAGAAAGACATCAAAACGCTTCAAGGCAAAATCACCAATGATCAAGCTCTCAATGATAGTCAGAAAGCTCAATTTACTACATTATTAAATCAAAAGCCAGAAGCAATCAGTCATGCACTGTTTTTGCAGGGGTTGTTTTTATGATATATTCAAGATCAGCATACCATTACTACCAATACAACATATGAGACAAGAACAGAAAATATTACCAAAGAAGTCAAGATCGATAAGGATGGCAATATAACTGTTATTAAAGACAACAGCAACGATCCAGGTAGATTTTCTCCCTATACTCCAGATCGTAATCCTGATGGTACTCTCAAAATCACTACTACCCAAGAACAGCAGATTACTCACTTGTTGAGTGTGTGAGTACAATGAGGAGCACAGCTCACCAAGACACTACAAGCATATGTAGGCGGCGGCGTATGAGTAGGTCTACAGGGTGGTGATATTGTGGGCACTGGTGGATCATTATATACTTGAGTATCTCAGCAGATTTATAAATCACTATCTGCATCGTTGACTGGTGTATTGTGATTTGTTCAATGAGGTATTACAACTGGTGCAGCACTGTGAATCAATCGATCACCCAAACTCAATCAAGCAGCCAAATCTGGCAAAGCACAAGCTAATCTTGTCACATGAGTGGGTGTATGAATAGATGAAAAATGACCTCATATATGAGCATATGCATGAATATCACTGGACAAGATGTGAGGTATCAATGCATTTGTCAATCGTATGAGTCATGTACTGCATACATCGGTATCCAATGTGTTGATTGAGAAGAAGGGATGATTTGATCTTAAGTCATTACAGGAAGAATTGCAGAAGCATTTTGATACTCGCACTGCTGCAGACTTGGCACAGAGATTGGAGATGATGATCAAGGTATCTGACTTGTCTTCACTGTCTACTTTACTA
>Ga0075154_10000741_pt1 | contig 26180 bp, 28 predicted proteins | sample JI71714BDNA_FD_70965 | JGI IMG/M metagenome (GOLD analysis project Ga0075154, IMG submission 70965) | Wastewater effluent complex algal communities from Wisconsin, to seasonally profile nutrient transformation and Carbon sequestration -... | ecosystem: Engineered > WWTP > Effluent > Algae...
TTAGGGATCAGCAGTGGCTATATTCCGAAGTTCTCCAAGAACTTTCTGCAGGAAACCGGCGATATCAAAAAAGCGATCAGCAAATTTGTCGCTGATGTGAAAAGTGCGGCCTTTCCTGGCCCTGAGCATAGTTTCTGATACAGGAGCCTGCAGATGCTGGTGATCTCTGATGTTAAAGTCTTGCGCGCCACAATCCGGGCCTGGCGCCAGGCGGGCCAAACAGTCGCATTTGTGCCAACGATGGGCAATTTGCATTCCGGCCATTTTAAACTGGTCGATGAAGCCCGTTTGCGTGCTGACCGAGTGATCGTCTCGATTTTTGTTAACCCAATGCAATTTGGTGCCAACGAAGATTTGGCCAAGTATCCGCGCACCCTAACCGAAGACTGTGCCGGTTTGACTGATCATCAGGCCGATGCAGTGTTTACCCCGACGCCGGAACTGATGTACCCGCGTGGCCTCGAAGTCCAAACCGCGGTTGAAGTGCCGAAAGTTGGCGACCAGCACTGTGGAGCCAGCCGCCCCGGTCATTTCCGTGGCGTCGCCACTATCGTCAGCAAACTGTTTAACCTGGTGCAGCCGGACTTGGCTCTGTTTGGCAAAAAAGACTATCAGCAACTGGCGGTGATCCGACAGCTCACGACGGACTTGTCTTTCCCGATTGAAATCATTGGCATCGACACAGAACGCGCCGCTGATGGTTTGGCACTTAGTTCACGCAACGGCTATTTATCTGCGGAAGCCCGCGCTACAGCGCCGCTGATTTACCAGCAACTGCAATGGCTGCGTCAACAAATCAGTGGCGGCTTTACCGATTTTCGTGCGCTGGAACAACAAGTTGCGGACACACTGAGTCAGGCGGGCTTCAGACCGGATTACATTCATATTTGCGACCGCCAGACGCTGGAACTGGCCGAGAGCAACAGTCAGCCATTAGTGATTTTGCTGGCCGCTTATCTCGGGACAACTCGCCTGATCGATAATCTGGAAGTTTGATCCAGTCGTGATCCTTCGACAGATTCGTCTTTTAGTCAAAAGCCGCATGCTTGCGGCTTCCATCATTTAACTGCAGCTCAAGACGATTCCGGTGGTTGCTGATCAGTCATCGCCGGCTTTTTTGGTAACCGGCCCGCTTTGAGTAGCGCATCGCGCAGCAAAAACTCAATCTGACCATTCACACTGCGAAACTCATCATCCGCCCAGTGCTGCAGAGCCTGCAGCATCTGCTCATCGATGCGCAGGGCAAACGCTTTTTTAGCCACAACTCACCTGCTGCCTGAATTAATAGATAGTACCGGTATTAATCACCGGTGATACATTGTGGTCGCCGCACAGCACCACTAACAAATTGCTGACCATCGCAGCTTTACGTTCTTCGTCCAGATGCACAACTTCTTTCTCCGATAGGCGCAGTAATGCCATTTCAACCATGCCTACAGCACCTTCGACAATTTGCTGGCGAGCCATCACCACCGCTCTTGCTTGCTGGCGCTGTAACATCGCACTGGCAATTTCCTGGGCATATGCCAGATGGCTGATCCGTGCTTCAATGACTTCGACACCTGCTTTATGCAAGCGGTTCTGGATCTCCGTTCTGAGCAAATCGGTAATATCGCTGCCACTGCTGCGCAAACTGATTTCGGTTTCTTTTTCCGCTTCATACGGATAACTCGACGCAAGATAGCGGATCGCCGCTTCACTTTGGATATTGACGAAGTTTTCATAGTCTTCGACTTCAAACACCGCTTCAGCGCTGTCGACGACTTTCCACACCACTACCGCGGCGATATCGACCGGGTTACCGGCATGATCATTCACCTTTAACTTGCTGCTTTCAAAATTCCGCACCCGCAAACTGACTTTTTGTTTGCTGTAAAATGGATTCGCCCAGCGCAAACCATTTTCAAAATCAGTGCCAACATAACGGCCAAACAACTGCAGCACGGCGGACTGATTCGGTTGCACCATATAAAAGCCGAACCAACAGATAAAAACGACGATAGCGGCCAGCAACGCCAGTACTTTGATCAGCGGCGGCATCGTCACAATCAACGTAATAGTCACAATCTGCAGGACAAACAACACAAACAAAGTAGCAAAACCTGAACGCGCTTTGGCTGGGGTCTCTTTCAGCATAACTCACCTCAATGTGATATCAATTTAATATCACATTAGATCGCATTGGATCTGAGCGCAAGTAATTTGTCGGATTTTTAAGCAGATAAAAAAACCGCCCGAAGGCGGTTTTTTTCGTGTTTCGAAAGTATCTTATAATCTTTGCTGGATCAGACCAGCGTAACTTTGGCGAACTTGCGTTTACCGACCTGGAAAATCGTGCTGGAGCCTTTTTCGAACAACAGTTTGCTGTCTTCGACTTTGTTGTCGCCGTTCAGCTTGACGGCACCTTGTTTGATCATCCGCAGCGCTTCCGAGGTACTTTCTACCAAACCGGCTTCTTTTAACAGCTGCGCGATTGGCAGGTTGTCGCCCTCGATCGTTAAGGTCAGCTCCGGGATCTCATCCGGTAACGCGTTTTTAGAAAAACGCTGGATAAAGTCTTGATGCGCGGCTTCAGCGTCTGCATCCGAGTGGAAACGGGCGATAATTTCTTTCGCCAGTTCGATTTTGATATCACGCGGATTGCGGCCATCCAGAGCCTGTTGTTTCAGCGCGGCGATATCTTCGATGGCGCGGAAACTCAGCAGATCATAATAACGCCACATCAGATCGTCTGAGATCGACATCACTTTGCCAAACATCTCGGTTGGGCTGTCCGTGATGCCGATGTAGTTGCCGAGCGATTTCGACATCTTCTGCACGCCATCCAGACCTTCCAGCAGCGGTACCATCAACACGGTTTGCGGACGCTGACCTTCGTCTTTTTGCAGCTCACGGCCCATCAGCAGGTTAAAACGCTGATCGGTGCCGCCCATCTCGATGTCGGCTTCCAAAGCAACTGAATCCCAGCCTTGCACCAGCGGGTACAAAAATTCATGGATCGCAATCGATTGGTTATTAGCGTAGCGCTTTTTGAAGTCATCACGCTCCAGCATCCGCGCCACGGTCTGACGCGCGGCCAGTTTGATCATGCCGGCGGCGCCAAGTTGTTCCATCCATTCGGAGTTAAAGGCAATGCGGGTTTTCGCCGGATCCAGGATCTTAAATACCTGATCCTGGTAAGTCTTGGCATTCGCCAACACATCTTCACGCGTCAGCGGCTTACGAGTAACGTTTTTGCCGGTTGGGTCGCCAATCATGCCGGTGAAGTCGCCGATCAGGAAAATAACCTCGTGGCCAAGCTGTTGGAAGGTGCGTAATTTATTGATCAGGACCGTATGACCCAGGTGTAAATCAGGAGCTGTTGGATCAAAACCGGCTTTTACTTTCAGCGGTTTACCTTCCTTCAGTTTTTCGATTAATTCATCTTCCAGCAGGATCTCTTCTAAGCCCCGCTTGATCTCGGCCAGGGCCTGTTGCCACTGCGTCATGCGCCAGTTCTCCGGATAATATTTCAGCGATTTATCTAAGTCCGCATTCTACTGCAACATTACTCCCGATTAAACGCACAAAAGTCTTGGATCTTGCAAAAAATCGTTATATGCTCATTTTTTACGTGGTAAGAACCATAATAATAAGAGATGCGCCTTCAATGATTTCATCTTTGCCTACTCCGCACCGTGTTCTGATAGCCACCTTGGCCATAATTCTGTCTATTACGCTGCTCTTACCTTCAGAAAAGGCTGAAGCATCTAAAGACAACGAAAAATCCAGTTTAGAAATCGGCAAGCGCTATAGTCTTGCCGTGCCGATAGTGACTGAATCTCTGCCTCAAACTACCGAAACAACCATTCCGACCGAAGACAACTCTTTGGAATGGATTTCGGTAGAAGTGAAAAAAGGCGACGTTTTAGGATCAATTTTTAAACGCGCCAAAATTGATACACAAACGATGCAGGATGTACTCGATTCCGGTAAAGATGCCAAAAACCTTACCCGCTTATTCCCGGGCGCTCAGCTTGAATTTGGTTTGAACGCTGCAGGCGAACTGCAAGAGCTGCGCTATAACCTGAGTAATTTAAAGACGTTGCGGATCACTCGCTCTGACGACAACACTTTTATTGCCAAGCAGCTGCAAAAAGAAATTGAAGTCCGCACCGAAGTCGTTGCCGGCATCATCAGCGGCAGCTTCTGGGGTTCAGCGATGAACGCTGGTTTGTCTGAAGCCCAAATTATTGACCTTGCGAACGTATTCGGTTACGACATCGACTTCGCATTAGACATCCGTTCAGGCGACTCTTTTAGTGTGATGTTCGAACGTCAGTACGCCGAAGGCCAGTTTATCGGCAACGGCGCTATCGTTGCTGCGCAGTTCCAGAACCAAGGCCAACTCTATCAGGCCGTGCGTCACACCGACGGAAACTTCTACAAGCCGGATGGCGGGTCGATGCGACAGGCTTTCCTGCGTGCACCGGTTAACTTCCGCTATGTCAGCTCCAATTTTAATCCACGTCGTTTACATCCGGTCCTCGGTAAAATTAAAGCTCACAACGGTGTTGATTACGTGGCACCAGTGGGTACGCCGATTATGGCGGCCGGCGACGGTAAAGTGATCGAATCTGCCATGAAAGGTGCGAACGGTAATTATGTCGTGATCCAGCATGCCAATGGCATTGTGACCAAATACCTGCATTTATCCAAACGCGACGTGAAACGTGGTGAGAAGGTCAAGCAAGGCGATATCATTGGCCGTCTGGGCGCAACAGGCCGGGTTACCGGTGCCCATCTGCACTATGAATTTGTGGTCGGTGGTGTGCACCGTAACCCACGGACCGTGAAGTTACCGCAGGCTGAGCCGTTGAAAGGCGTAGCACGTGTTGAGTTCACTAAAAATGCTAAGCAGTACATCGCGCAGCTGAAAGCTCATGAGCGGGTTGTACTCGCGGCTAATCAATAATCTTTTGTGAGTCCGGACGACTGTAGCGAAGCGCTCTATATCGGCATCATGTCAGGCACGAGTCTGGATGGTGTCGATGTGGTGCTGGTCGACTTCTCCCCATCTTATCCAAATCTTATTCACAGCTTATGCCTGCCCTACCCTGCTGAATTAAAAGCAGAATTGGCGCTTTTGGCGCAGCCTGGCGCCAATGAAATTGAACGTTTGGGTTTAGCAGAAGCCGATCTGGCGGATTGTTATGCCCACGCGGTACAACTGCTGTTGCAACAAAGCGGGATCGATCGAAGCAGGATCCGTGCGATCGGCTGCCACGGTCAAACGATCCGGCACAGACCTAACGCACGGCAGCCATTCAGCTACCAGATCGGTGACCAACACCGGCTGGCCATGTTGACGCAAATCCCAGTGATCGCGGATTTTCGCCGCAAAGACATTGCCTATGGTGGGCAAGGTGCGCCATTAGTACCGGCGTTTCACCAGGCGATCTTTGCCGCCAAAACACAAGGCCGCTGTATTCTGAATATTGGTGGTATTGCGAACATCACGTTGTTGCTACCACATCAGCAAGTGCAAGGCTTTGATACCGGCCCAGGTAACTGCCTGCTGGATAACTGGATTGAGCTACAGCAAGGCGAAGCCTATGACGCCAATGGTACCTATGCGGCCAGCGGTCGGCTCGATGCAGCTTTACTCGGCGTGTTACTGAGCGATCCATATTTCAGCCAGATCGGCCCGAAAAGTACCGGTCGCGAATACTTTCAACTGACTTGGCTGCAACAACAGCTGAAACAACTTCAGGCGGTAACTGGCTACATGCCGGCACCTGCAGACGTACAACGCACACTGAGTCGCTTTACCGCTGGAACTATTGCCCTCGCAGTCAGCCGTTTTGTCGTGTCGGAGATTTATGTCTGTGGTGGCGGTGCACATAACGCCGTGTTGTTGCAGGATTTGGCTGAATTGCTACCGCAGTGCCAAGTAAACACCACTGCCAGTTTAGGCGTCCATCCGGACTGGGTGGAGGCGATGGCATTCGCCTGGCTGGCTTATGCTTACGATGAACAAATTCCCGGCAATGTGCCCGCAGTGACAGGTGCCAGTCAGGCGCTGGTGTTGGGCGTGCGCTACACGCCCTGACCATCCGCTGCGCTATGACTTCGCGATAGGTGCAAAATTCCCGACCGCTGCGGCAAACTGGGCAATCGCCTGTTGCCAACCCTGCCCAAGCGTATCGACCAGTGCCGGATACCCCTCGTCCGGCTGCGGTAATTGCAGCTGGAAGCTCTGGCTCTGCACCTTGTCACCCTTCAATAAATGAAAACGACCACTGACCAGAACTATGCCCTGCTGCTGGCCATGGAACTGCTCGACCTGAACCAACAGACGCGCAGCCTCACTACCGGGCTGTTGGCTGGTGACGCGATAAGCCGGTAATGCCTGCTGCAAACCGTTGACCAGCAGACGTTGGAGCTGCTGATCTAAAGGATCTGCCCACTGGTGTTGGGTGGTTTTATGCAACTCGACAGCAGAAGTCTGCAAAATCAGTGAGTTACTATTCAGGTAGGCCGCCACCATCACAGGCTCAACATACAGCACCGGCGCTGCAGCGTCTGGCTGCGCCGTGGCTATGACAGCTTGTGGCAGCTGGTAATAACGCAGCGCTACGGAAGAACTGCAGGCGGTCAGTAATGACAAGGCAGCAAGGCTGCTCAGAACAAATCCTGCTTTCATTTTTGGTTTCCTTGCTCTGGTTCTGGATCGGCCGCCGGATCTGCGCTGATGATCAGGGCATTACTCTGTTGGTTCAGGGTCTGGACCACCGGCTGCAAATCACGCAGTACTTTGTCCATCGCCTGTAAATTACTGTTGATCCGCTCATACACCGGCGACCCCGGGCTTAAGCCGGCCAGCGTTTTGCGTAAATCAGCGAGGCTTTTATTCACTTCAGCCGGTAATTGCCGGGTGGCATCAGCTTTGACTAAAGCATCGAGGCTTTGTACCAGCTGTTGGCTTTGTTGCATCAGATCCCGGGTCGCATTCAGTGTGGCTGAACTATCAGCCAGCACCTGTTCCACCGGTAAATTATTGATTTTATCCAGGGCCTGCAGCACCTTCTGTTCGATATGACCAAGCCCGCTGCGGCTGGTTGGCAGAATTTTATAACCGGCGAATTCAGGCATTGGCTCCGGGATCAAGGGCGTAGCGACTATAGCCGGCGTCACCACCTCGGTTGTTGCATCACCAGCAGCAGCGTCTAACGGTGTGCCGGCGGCTGGTTCTGCTGTCGCCGCGCTGACGACTGCCGGACTTTTGCTGTCCGCTTCCTGTTGATTCAAATCGATGTACAAACCACCGGTCAGCAGATTACCGGTTTTTAACACTGCACGCAGACCGCGGTTGACCGCCTGGTCCAGTTCCTGCCGCAACTGTGGCAACGTCAGATTGTCGTACAAACGGCCGGACTCAATCCGGATCAGCACCGGGATCCCCCTGTTGAAAGCCACTTCCAATGGGTTCTTCATGTTAAAGAAGTATGGCACCGACGCCACTGTACCAATACGTACGCCCCGATACTCAACCGGCGCACCAGCGGTCAGGCCACGGATAGACTCGTCGAAAAACAGCAGGTACTCGAGGTATTCGTTATAAAGACCATCCTGAATGCTTTTACGATTTTCAAACAATTGGAAATCCGCATTATCGGCGACCTTGTTGCCAGCCGGCCAGCCATCAAGCACGTCAAAGGTTATACCGCCACCCAATAACGTGGCCATCGAGGCCATTTCGATACGGACGCCTTCAGCGGACATGTCCAAAGCCATGCCCGATGCCTTCCAGAACCGCACATTTTCCGTGACTAAAGCATCGTATGGAGCACGAATAAACAGTTGATAACGCATGTTGCGTTTTTTCATATCGAATTCACTGCGCTCGACCGTACCGACATCATATCCACGGTACAAAATCGGGTCGCCTACAGCGAGCGCTGCCGCATCACTGCTACTCAGGTAAATCCGCACCCCTGCTGCATCCGGTGGCGCAATCGGCGGCGTTTCCAGCAATTCATAGAAATATTTCCCGCTATTACTCTTGCCCGGTTGTAATTCAATGTAGGCGCCGGACAATAAAGTATTCAATCCGGTCACACCACCACGACCAATACTGGGTTTCACGACCCAAAGCTGAGATTCATCATTAAGCAGATTATCGGTTCCGGGGTTCATCCGGGCCCGGATCACCACCTGTTTCAGGTCCTGAGATAATTCGACTGAAACGACTTTACCCACATCGACACTGCGGCTTTTGATCTGAGTTTTACCGGAGATAATCCCTTCGGCGTTACTGGCCAGCAAAGTAATCGTAGGTCCCTGATTTTTGAAGGTATGGAATAGCATCCAGCTGCCAATCAGTACTGCAGCGACAGGCACTATCCAAATCGGCGACCATTGGCTTATTTTACGTACCGTGGCCTGTACCGGGCTGTTTGTCACTTTGTTGCTCCATTTCATCGGGACTTGGATCCCACAATAGCCTTGGGTCAAAACTCATTGCCGCGAGCATAGTGAAGATCACCACCGCCGCAAACACAAAAGTAGCTGGGCCTGGATAAACGCCAACCAGACTGTCAAACCGAACGAGTGCAGCCAAAATCGCCACTACCAGCACATCGACCATGGACCAGCGCCCGATCCAGTCCACGACCGGATAGACCCAGATCCCGTGTTTACTGCGTTCGCTCAGTGGCAAGGTCGTCAGATAACATAACCAGAACATCACGACGATTTTGACAATAGGCACGACGACACTCGCCAGCAGCACCACAATAGCCACCGGATAAGCACCATCTGCCCACATCAGCAAAATGCCGCTGACGATAGTCGACTCGATACTGTCACCCAGTGAGACCGTTTCCATCATCGTCAGCAAATTTGCCGGAATATATAAAATGGTCGCAGTGACCAGTAACGCAATCGTTTTCTGCACGCTTGCCGGCATGCGCGCCCGAACTTTGCTGCCGCAGCGACTGCAACGGGCCTCATGCAATGGCACCAGCGCTGTGCAGCATTGGCAAACTTTCAATTGCTGACTTAATCCGGATTGCCCTGCGATGGCACCGGCGACGGGCTGCGGGGCCGGCGCAATCCGCGACCAAAGTTCATGCCGGTCGACCACCTGAAAAGTGCGCAAATGCAGCAGGCAAAAACCACAAAACGCCCAGAAACTCATGCCCAGACTCAGCTCAAAATGGGTCAGCAACTTGACGAAACTGACCAGCAAGCCCATCAGAAAAATGTCAACCATGCTCCAGGGCTTCAAGGCATACAACAAACGCGCAACCTGAACCAAAGCAGGTAGATGATAAAACATCCCAAGTTTCAGATAGATAATGGCGACCATACAGAAGGCGGGAATCGCTTGTATGAACAACCAGACCAAAACAGCCAGCCAGGGATAATCTTCATCCAGCAACACCGCAGAGGTATCGAGGAAGGTCATGTCGCGGTGGCTGCCCGCAGCATCCATACCGACGAACGGAAACAGATTGGTCAGCAGCAGCATAAACAGCGCTGATAACGCGTATAAAATCGGCCTTAACGCCGATTCACGCTGCCGCGCGTCCAATTCATGGCCGCAGCGGACGCAATGCGCTTCTTCACCATCGGCCAGCGCTGGTAAATGTTGCAGCAAATCGCAATAGCGGCAAAGGACCAGTTCCTGGGCGCCTTCAGACTGCGAAGAGGCCACCTGCGGGGCAACAACAGAGTCGGACACCAGACTGGAAGACACTGGCTTCAGATCGCTTCTTCGTCTTCTTCACCGGTCCGGATGCGGATCACGCGTTCAACATCGAACACAAAAATCTTGCCATCGCCGATCCGGCCGGTTTGCGCAGTTTTCATGATGGCTTCGACACAGCGGTCGACCTGGTCATCGGCAACCACGATATCTAATTTCACTTTGGGCAGGAAATCGACCATGTACTCTGCGCCGCGGTAAAGCTCAGTGTGGCCTTTTTGCCGGCCAAAGCCTTTCACTTCGGTCACGGTCATCCCGGTGACATTGATATCGGCAAGCGCTTCGCGCACGTCGTCGAGTTTAAAAGGTTTGATAATCGCTTCTATTTTTTTCATAAACCGCTCTACCTTTGTTTGCGCAGTGCTGAGGTGATGGGCACCCGACGGTCTTTGCCAAAATTACGTGGCGTAACTTTGGGGCCAATCGCTGATTGCCTGCGTTTATATTCATTAAAATCAATCAGATTGAGGACGCGCCGGACTGTGGCTTCAGCATAGCCCATCGCCAGAATGTCGGACAGCGATTTATCCTGCTCGACATACGCTTCAATAATGGCATCCAGCTCATCATAGGGCGGTAAGTTGTCCTGATCAGTTTGCCCCGGCGCTAACTCGGCTGAAGGCGGACGGTCAATCACGCGCTGCGGGATCACCGGGGAAATGGTATTTCGGTATGCCGCCAGACGATAAACCAACGTTTTCGGGATATCTTTGATCACAGCAAAGCCGCCACACATATCACCGTACAAGGTGCAGTAACCGACAGCAACTTCACTCTTATTGCCGGTGGTCAGCAGAATGCGGCCTGTCTTATTCGACAACGCCATCAGTAACACCCCGCGCAAACGTGCCTGCAAATTTTCTTCGGTGGTATCTGCTTTGCGGCCCGCGAACAAAGGCTCAAGCTGTGTCATATAGGCATCATACATCGGCTCAATCGACACGACATCAAACTCGATGCCCATAGTCCTGGCCTGTTCGGTGGCATCATCGACGCTCATGCCAGAGGTATAGCGGAACGGCAACATCAGGGCCTGGACTTTATCAGCACCAATCGCATCGGCTGCTATCGCCAGAGTCAATGCCGAATCGATGCCGCCGGACAGCCCCAGCACCGCCCCAGGGAAACCATTCTGTTCAATGTAGTCGCGCGTTGCGACGACCAGCGCCTGATACACTTCGGCCTCCACGGACCGGGAAGCCGGCTGAGCGTGCTGGTGAGTCACTTGCCAGCCCTGTTGCTGATGACGCAGTAAAGCCGAATAGATCCCGGTCTCAAAGGCTGGCGCCGCCAGTTCAATGGCACCTTGCGGGCTGACAATCAGCGAGCTGCCATCAAACACCAGTTCGTCCTGACCTTGCATTTGATTGACATAAACAAAGCCAAGCTGCAACCGGGTTGCCAGTGTAGTTAGCAAGTGCTCACGTTGCGCTTTTTTGCCGATTTCATAAGGAGAAGCATTCAGCACCAGCGCCCAATCCGCACCGGCCGCTTTTGCTGCTGCGGCAGGCTCACCATGCCAGACATCTTCGCAAATCAGGACGGCGAATTTTTGCTGGTTCAGTTCGAACACGAAAGTGTCGCTCCCCGGCGTAAAATAACGTTGCTCGTCAAAGACACCGTAGTTAGGCAGGCACTGTTTAAAATAACGTCCGATGAGCTTGCCATCTCGGATCACTGACGCCGCATTAAACAACTTGCCTTCATCCAGCCAGGGATGGCCAATCAACAAGGTACATGGCAGCTGGGCCGCAGCAATCTTGCCTAAGGCCGCTTCAACATACTGCTGTAAATCAGTCCGGAACAATAAGTCTTCCGGCGGATATCCGGTCAGCGTCAGCTCGGGGAAAATGACCAGATCAGTTGCGGCTTCAGTCGCTAACTGCAGGATTTTGTCACAGTTTTGCTGCACAGCACCGACGCTAAAACGCTGCTGGATCAAACTGACGGAGATGGAATGCGACATATCAGGGTGCCTGTACAACAACTTGGGCGCTATGGTAGCGATTTTTCGGGTTTTTCTCAAACCGCTGTCGTCACCCAACACTGCTGTGAAACCATCTGATAGCCGCACCGAGCAAGCTGACTTGCAAGTGAGGAACATGCCAGCTAAGTTCAATCTGTGTCTTCACGGAATCGAAACACAGGAAATCACATGGAAAAAAAGATCCGCGCTACCCTAGTCACGCCTCTCAGAGCAGGTTTTACGTTAATGGAACTGATGATCTGCCTGGCCATTTTTGCCATCGTATCGTTACTGGCGGTCCCTAGCCTGTCAGAACTCTTCGCCCGCCAGCAAGCAGAGCGTTTTATGCAGCAGTTCCGTCAGCAGCTTAGTTTTGCCAGGGTTCAGGCGGTCAGCCTCGGCACTGTAGTCACCGTCTGCCCCAGGTTGTCACAGCAATGTGATGGCCGCTGGACAGACACACCGGTGCAAATTTTTCATGCCGCGCAAAATAGCGCCGTGCTCAAACATGTCGATGCGCTGAAACCGGACCACCGACTCTCTTACAACCGGACACAAATAGAGTTTCGGGCTGATGGTAGTTTAAATGCATTGCAAAACGGCACATTTATCTATTGTGTCGCGCAATACCGCTGGCACGTCAGCTTGAGTATCAGTCAGAGCGGACGTAGCCAGCTAGAGTGGCACGAACAATCGTGCCCGCATTAGAACCGCCAGCAGTCCGGTTCAGGACTGCTTTGTTTTTGTCCTGACTGGTCCAGCCGGAACCATTGACAAGACACATCCTTGCGTTGCGGTCCTACAGCCTCCGCCTGCAACACAAAGCCTTGTGGATCCAGCATGGCAGAGATCCGAAACCTGCCGCTGGCAGTCAGGTAACTATCATCTGGTGCCGGCAGTAATGACAAGTCTGCCGTGTAACGCTGTTGTTCAAGATAAAATTGTTGCTGTAACACCGAGAGCCGCACTAATTCCTGCGTGGCTTCGAGTCGATAGCTGTTGAGCAGTTGTTGTTGATAACCAGGCACCAGCATCGCTAACAAAATCCCAAACAAGGCAACGACCACCATCATTTCAATCAGCACAAAAGCTGAGGCGATCTTGTTCATTAATACACCTGCTCATGCTGAAACACCGCCAGCTGTTCCTGTCCTTGCAGATGTTGCGAAGTCAACACTTCAGTGCACATCAGACAAGCTGGATCCAACGTCTGCAATTGCGAAATCAGCTGGACAGAGCCTGACCACAACTGGAATTCGTTGTTCACCCGTATCAACCGCAATGGGGCTTGTACCGGCTGTTTTAATGGCAATAGCGGGTCTGTATAGGCGGCGGCACCACTGTACAATTGTGCCGCGACCAGACGATCATAGACCGCATCCGCCTCACAGTTGGAGACTGATTTGAGCGGAAGATACAAAATTCCACCGACTAGTTTGGCCTGGCTGACCGGACGCGACGGAATACTCATCTGCCAGCCGCCTTTGCTGAGGTCAGGCGCGCTGGCAAGATCAGCCCATGTCAGCGTCTGACGTTCGCCATCCCGGCGGCGCAATACGATCAGCCGATAGTCTGTCGCCGTGCGTGCCAGCAGGACAAAGATGTCGCCCTGCCGCTGCCCCACATCCTGCTGCCAGCGGCCATTAAAGCGTTGCAAGCTACCGTCGAAATCCCACCCAGTGCTTTGTAAATCTGCGACAACACTGCGATGCCAGCCGTTGACCGACAGCCAATCGTACTGCCATAACACGCCTTCACGACTCAGCAGATACAGGCGCTCAGACAGGCCGTCGAGATTCTTATCGTCAGTCAGCGGTAATAGTGCAAAACTTCCGGTCGTGGCAGCCAAAGGCAATGGTCTTGGTAAACCACTCGCGGCGTCAAAAGCCCGGATTGGCACCCTTGGATCTCCGGGTAACAGCAACCATTCCGCCGAAGGATCATCGGCCAGCCGTTGCGGCCTGATCCTGTCACTCAACCAGGCATTGGCTGAAGGCCGGTAACTGGCAGTCCAGCGGGGTTGCCATTGTAAAGGTGACAGCTTGAACTGAACCGAGCGCAAAACCTCTGCGTCCGGATCATGCCAGTGAAACTGGTAGCCTGGCTGCTGACCCTGAGTGGCAACAGTGTGCACTCCCCAATGCGTTGGCTGGCTCTGCGTCCCCGCAGGCAAGGGGACACTCAAAGGTGCTATCTGTAACTCCGGCACGCTATCACCGGTGAGACGCAAACGCTGTTCACTGTAGCGAGCGCGGTGATACTGCATGTGCCCGGATAACGGTTGACTGAGATAAGATGCGTCGCTGCTCGCGGCACAACCAGCACCGGGCTGACTGCCAGCCTGCAACAACAAAGTGCCGCCCGTCGTTTCTTGCCAGCTCTCAGCCCACAGTATCTGTGGACTTAATCCCCAGCAAACCAGACTTGTGATGACTTTGATATTCATAACTCCCCTCCTTGGGTTAGTGGATCAATCTGCCAGGTCACGATGACCTGTCCATAACTCCCGGCAGCAAGGTCCTGCCGGCTGACCCGCCGGATCTGGCATCGTATCCAGGTCTCCGGCCAGATTTGATGCTGCGCAGGACAGCGAACAGCCTGCATATCCCGTCCAGACCCGCTTAAGATTTGGTGCGACATGGCAGTGAGCGCCTGTTGTTTTTGCTTTAGCACGGCTTGATTGAACTGGGTACTGAGTTCAGTCAGAGTCAGCGCTGCCAGCGCCAGAGCACTGCATAACAGACCAAACAACAAACACATCACCAGTACAAATCCTTTTGTACGCATTTGAGTTCTCCTTTTCCCGACTATTCAAGCAATACCGAACTGCTAATCAGCAGCCGCCGGTATGGGTCGCCTTTTGGCTGAAACTGACGCTGGCCGAGCTGATAAAGCTGTTGATTACGGTAACCGGGTTCTGGCTGTAGTGCTCTGAGCAAGACAAAATAGCGCACCTGACGGATCCGCGATGATTGATACCATAGCCCCGCAGTCAACTGTGATGCGGGAATGAATTGTTCCGTTTGGCCATCACCATCTTGGTCCAATCCCAGTTCAACAGCCAGCAGCTCCACCCCATCAAGGATGGCACTGGTATCCATGACAAAGTTGCCTTGGGCGTTGCGAACCAGTCGTTTACGCATCAATACCGGAATGCTATCTCCAGCCAGCGTTTGCGTAGCGATATAGTAAAGTTCGTGCTGATACGGCCAATACCAGGATTGTGCCCTCAAGCCTGCATCTCCGCTTTTGACAAAACGACCGGTCAAACCGTCTTGTTGCAAATATGCCCGGTTACTGCGCAGGTCGGTGACCGACAACGGGTCACCAGCAAGATGTTTTAACTGAATAAAATCAGATTGTTTTACCGCATTGGTTAAACAGACAGGCGTTGTTGCAGCACCGACGGTACCGGCAAAAAATGGTAGCCATTGCTGTGCGTGCTTTGGAAAGCTGCCGCTATCCGGGGCTGCGCTAGGGCAATCGCCGGATACCATGGCTAAAGACGGTACAAGTTGCGAGACTCGCAAACCCGCCCAAAAACTACTGTTATCGAGTTCGCGCTGCAAAAGCGCATGAGTTTGTACTGCAGTCTGATGTAAAAAAGTTAGCTGACTTTGCTGCTGAAACGCCCGCCAATGCACTCCTAATGCACTGGATAACATCAGTATCAACAGAGCGGATAGCAACAAAGTCACCATCTGCTGTACCAGTAAAAAACCTTGTTGATATCCAGGCAGATGAAGGGTCATCGGCTGACCTCCAGCATCACCTGACGCCGGCCAGTCCCGCCGCATAGCATTGTCTGTCCAGCGCCCGGAGCCACTGCGCTTTGCCAACTCAGGATCAGCCGGACAGAGTGGCCTGCCTGTTCTGCACAAAGCTCCGGCGCCATAAGAGAACGGGCTGGCAGCTGCTGCAGCAGCTCAACCGCAGATCGCAGAGGGCCAATGGTGTTGGGAGGACAATGACGACAAGCACTCAGCGCGGCAGTCAGGGACTGTCCGAGCGGAAGCTGTTTGGTGTCGACGCTGTTGCTGATATCTATCAGCAGATGCATCGCCACCATGTGCTCGAGCGTGACCTGCATCGAACGGCGGGCAAACCACTGACAGCTGAGCGCTGATATCAACACCAGACAGCTCAGCACTAATGCCAGTAAAGTCTCAATTAAACTAAATCCTTTGGTAAACACAGGTATATCCTTACACCTGAAATTTACATTTAATTTAACTTATTATTTCATTCTTGCCACTAACCCCAGCATTTTTTGATCTGGGCTGCACTACTGTTACCCGCGGCAGCACGAATACCAGCCTGATCTATGCTCAGCGTGCCACATTCGCTGTCACTGCTTTGTGCACCTTTGGGGGCTGCTGTCAGGGTATAAGTCGACGCAGCCGCAACTAAAGTGAAAGTGTAGGTTGTGTTCAGTGTCTGCTGGCAGTCGCTGGCTGGCAAAACTGTCGCTACACCGTTGTTCAGGTTATAGGCCATGCTAGAAGTGTAGGCTCGTTCCATAAACTGAGACAGCTCAACTAAACAAGCGCCGGCAAGCGCCCGCCTGTTCTCTCTCATGTGGTTCTGATAAGAGGGTACTGCCACCGCTGCGATAATCCCCACGATCGCCACAGTAACCATCAATTCTGTCAGACTAAAACCCTGTTGTTTTCGCATAAAGTCTCACCTGTTAATTAGTCAATTCACGCCATGATTGCATCCCGACATTACGGGTCGGATCTATTGCCCGGGATTCTATACAACCACCTTCACAGTTGTTGAAGCTCTTGATGATATCGCCAACCTTCGCCAACCGCGTGACCGAGTTCAGACTACTGACTTTGATACCACTGACCACAGTTGAGGTTGCTGAGACCATGACTTTATCTTGTTCATTAAATTGATTGTTATTATCGAGGTCAAAGAACGTCTTCTTCAACCGGCTTCCCGTGTAAGGGGAGACCACCATCAGATATCCGGAACCACTCGGATTACAGACGTTTGTATCTGGAATCGTTGTATTCATCACTAATTCCGGACCAACCATCAGCGGCATATCGACAATACGCTCACGCGGATCGATCAGGTCCATAAACCAGCCCTTCTTGCCAGGGGTCAGCGCATTCACCTCGCTTACGACACGCTGGTCACCGACATTGGTAATGGTCCGGCTATCGAGCTCAGAGCGGCCGGTGATTGTGGCACCATCAATAATGCCATACCAGGTCTGCTGATCAGTATTGTTCGGATCATTCACATTCAGATAACGGCCCGTGCCAAAAAACAGCCAGACTTTACCTGTGGTCGGATGCACACTGGCTAACACGCCGCCTGTGATCATCTGCCGGCCACCACTGCTGTTTTTAGCCTGAAACAAAGGCTGACCACTATAGGCAATACTCCAGGCTGAGGTTGATGTCGAGGAAATATCAAACTTCCAGACATAACCGTGCATATCCCCGCCGTAAATCCAATCCGTATTGCCATCGGCATCGACATCCAGCAGATTCACTTCCGCCATCCCATTCCGATCCGCTGAAGTGCCCTTGCCAGTGGCAAACTGCTTAATCACGTTGCCGGTGGCAATATCAATAATGAGCACACCAGACTGATGAGTACTGTTGTTATAACCGTATCCGACAATAATCGCCCATTGCCCTGATTCTGTGCGTGTGACCTGTGGTGTTCCAAGGTATGCACCTAACTCACTAAATGACTTGTCCCACAGAACCTTAGCAGGCGTTACCGTGGCAGGGTCCGTGACATCAACAACAAACAGGCTATTGCCACCACGCCCCTGCGAACCAATCAGCAGGCTTTTCCAGCTACCGCCAACAAACACGTCCGCGACGACCGGTGAACCATCGACCGAGAACCGGTGGCTATAGTTTGGTTCTGAATATTTCTTCAACACATTTACGGTATCTGACGGCAAAGGCGCCATCACTGCTCTTGGAATGTAGCCAAAAACTTCCACGCCGGAATCCGCATTAAAACCGTGCAACATCCCGTCATTTGCCCCGACGTACAGCATTGGCGTACGCGATTTGGCTGTGCCTTCGATAAATGCGCGATAGGACGAAGCACCCGCCCAATTGTAACGGTGGTAACTCATATCATAAGGCGCTTCTACCAGCTCTGGCGACGAGTTCACCAAATCACCGAGAATTTTCCCGCGGTTACGGTAAATGCCTCCCGGATTGCGCCGCTCCTGCGAGGTATCACCGCGGACATAATCCAACACGCTGCTGACATCACTCATCGCCGTTCTTTCGGCAGCGGATAAATTTGCCCATAGATAGGCTTTTGCGGTACCGGTATCCGCGCCGTAAATGAGGTTTCTGCTGCCGTGCGCCGGCATCACATCGCTGGCTTTCCAGATAGGCGTGGTAGTGTCGTCCGTATCATAGGCCCAAAGATCACCACTCCATTCACCGGCAACATAACGCGCCTGATACAGGTTTGATTCTGATTGCAGCGAGTTAATCGCTGTAGCCGCAATATTTGACGAAGTACCAATACGCTCAGCAATAGCGCTGAGAGTGTCAGCCAGGCCTTGCGCAAACGCAACTGGGTCGCTGGCAGCAAAAAAGCCACCACGGCTATTGACCGAAGCATGCAACAAATCGTCAATTTTCCCTGCATTCGTGGTTGGATTGGCCCACGGAACACTCGCACCACTGTTGACTGCGTTGAATGCGGTTGTTGGATTCACCGACCCTTGCACACCAAAACCAACGCCAAAGGTTACCATATGCTGCCAGAAAGCCGGGTTTGCGGCTGAGGTCGGTACCGTATTTTCCATTTTTCTGGCAGCAGACCAACCAGCGTCCACATCGTGTTTCCAATAATCCATCGCAATATCAGCGAGGGTGTCTTTGGTGGCAAAAGCGAACGGATTGACCGCCGCATAGGTGAACGTTTTGCCCTTGGGCCCGGTAATAGTAGTGCCAGCAACGTTGTCATGTTCACCGCCTTGCGCTCCGTCGGTGTAATAACCGTCAGTCATCAAGATGGAGAAACTCTGCCGGCATTCTAACAAGGCTGATGAAGCATTCGCCGGGTCAACCCGCCATGGCTCTTCAGTTCTAAAGTAGTTCCCCGCATTCCTCAGTGCACTACGAAGCGGGGTACCGCCTGAATTAGGGGGCAAAGTATAAAGCCAGTCAAAAAATGCCAGCCGATTGATGCCACTAAACTGGCGCACCCCAACTCTGGAACCCATTCTATTGATCGAACCATAACCGACCCGCATCGCCGTGCTTTGTTGATGGAAGGCACTGCCAATCCCTGCTTTTGCCGCAAGTAAGCGGGTCCGGTGATAAGAAAACCAATTAGCAAAATTTTGCTGTTGCGCCGCAGTATCAATGTACTGGATGGTGTAACAGGAATTACTGTGAACGCTGTTGATACAACCAACGGTATATCGGTAGAAAAACGCCTGACTGGGTGCGGCATTTGGACTGATCGCAAAGGTGGTAATGGCTCCGGTCCCAACGCTGCCGGCGGCCATAATAGCCCGATAATCGTTACTCAGGTTGACGGTCGCAGAAGTACTCGAATAGCCGTCTATCCTAGCTGCGGTAAAGGATGCTGCGCCAAAACTAGTACCGTCGCCCGCTACTGGTACCGGGTAGGTGATATTCGGGTTGTAATACATCTTGTTGAGATGCGGTGACGCTAAATAAGCCCGCCCCGTCATATCGTAGTAGCACACGCTTAAACCGGCATAGCTCTGCTGAGAGCAACTGTTATTCACACTGGCGTTGTTTTCCAGATCTTCAGGCATCATGCCTTGTAACATCGAACCGGAATCATCGATGATAAAGAAAATATTCGGATCTACCGTCGAGCCGGTTTCCAGCGGTGCTGACGCAATATCGATAGTTGCGTGTGCTAATCCGCTCGCGAATACTGCCCCGCATAGCGTGGACTGCCAGTGCCATTTAAACTTTGCCATCATGCTACTCCTGTCCAGATGCCACTAGATACGCCACACGACTTGAACAACCACGGCTGCCCGACCTGATACAGGCTCATTGCGTACAGTGATACGGTATGTCTGACGTTCACATAAGGGATTTTCTTTCGGTTTACAGGCCGGGTCCTGTCGACTGGTCCAAAAACCCATATTCTCGACCAGAAACTGGCCGTTATAGCTCACACCGTTCACTGTCACCGCAAAGTTACCGGCATTCGCCCAAATCAATGGATTATTCCAGGCGTCAGGGGTGTTCAGAACGGGCGTCGGGATGGGCGCAGTAAACCAGGCGCTGCCTGCCGCAGGGGGTAATAACGTTGCGACCTGACGTAATGTCGCCTCGGATACTTGCTTGGCAACTTCACGGTCGTTCAGGTTAGACGCCATTTTTTCCTGCAGCGTCGTACCGCGGATTGCACTGACCGCCAGCAGCGTGATTGCTACCAGCATCAGCAAACTCACAACCAAAGCCAGACCAGACTGTTGCTGCTTCATCAGAAATGCCTCAATGATTGCGCAGGTGCACGACCTGCGTAAACGTACGTAATCCTGCTGCGACCGGCGTCTGCGTATTGTTCGCCAGCGTGAGCGTAACCCGAAGCGCCACGACTTGCTCCCAGTCAGGGACCAAATTAGCATTCACATAATTCGATGCGTTACGCGACAAATACTGGATCTGCAGATTATCGACGCCAGCTAATATCTCCTCGGTACGAAGCTGTCCGCCGAGCAGGGCGACCCGGTACAGAGAATTCACTCCACTGGCAGTACCGACAAACCAGCCCACACTTTCCAGTGGCATCACAGTGCCTGCGTCGGACGACAAACTCTGCTGGAAATTCACGCCATTGGCACCAAAGCCAAAGTTCAGTGATGCATTCCCCGGCGCGCCGGCTCCCACCGCATGACTGATATTATTGCCGGCGATGGCGGTGACCTGAAAAATCACCGCCATCTTTGAATCACAGGCAATGACAATGTCGTTAGCCACTATCCCTGCCAAATTTTGATTAATGACCATGGGAGGCACACCCGCCACGTTGTGCGATACGACAGAAGCACTGGTACCGCGGCCATACATCAGATGCACACCATCCGTGCCCGCCAGAGGCGTGATACCGGCGCCGGCAAATTGCGGAACCGCTCCTTGTTCATGACCCTGGATCCCAGAAGTCCAGTTCGCCCACCACGCCAGAGGCGGATTCAACACATTTACTACGCGCTGCGTGATCATATTGGCGCATCCGGTAAAGCCGGCATGCATTGCGTCCCGGTTTAACAGCTGAAAACTAATTTGACTGGATTGCTGTGAATGCATCAGGCGCTGTTGTACCTGCGCCGTCTGAATGTTAGCGACATAAACACCGACCACACCGGCAACTAAAAAACTGCCAAGCATCAGGGCAATCATTAACTCAGTTAACGTGAAGCCGGCAGCAGATCTGAAAAAGTTTGTTTTCATATTTAGAGCCTTACCTGCTGACTCAATGTCATCTCGCTCAAACCGCCAGCCGCTCGGGAATCATCCCAACTGACAATAATTGTATAAGTTCTGGTGCCGCTATCATAATAGACACCCCCACAGCTGGTACTCACGGCACCGAGCGCTAACTTCAGTTCATTAATCCACTGGCTGCGCTCGACGTTCTGGATAGAACCGGTCGTGTTAATTGCCTCGCAAGTTTCACTGAGTGCAAATGCTCCGGTTCTGGCCAAGTCAGCATTGGCGCGGATACGTTCAGCCATACTGCCGGTCAGCATCACTGCCATGGTCCGCAGATGAGCACTTTGGCTATTTTTCAGGTTGGTTGTCTGCAGCCCCGCCACACCAAGCAAACCAATCGCCAAGATCATGACCGCAATCATTGTTTCCAATAAAGTGATGCCGCGTTGCCGGCTGAACTGTTGCACGGTTTTCATGAACAGACTCCATCGGTGTCAATTGATGTCTGGCGCAGGCGGCCCCCTGAATTAAAGTGGACTTCAACCAGGTTCGGGTTTAACGATGTATCGGCAATACAAATACGGATGGAATCAGACAACGGGGTATTGCTGCCAAACATCCGGATCAGTCCCTGAGCATTAAAACGCAGCACATTTTGGGCACTGGCAAGCGCCGTACTGGAGCGGATCACAACCACAGTGTCGCTGTACAGGTGGGATCTCAGCACCGGACCGGTTTCAGCACCTATCGATGCGCCTGCGGCCCGCACTAACCAGCCCTGCCAACCTGACGAGGGCGGTGTAGAACAAACCTGACCGTCTAGGGTATGACAAAAAACAATATTGCGGTTCAGTCGGATCGCTTCGGAGCGGGCGAAAATCAACGCACTCTGAATGTCACGGCTGTGAGTTTCCAGTCGGGCACCGCCGCCGATCCCGGAGAAATTGGGACTCGCCAACAAGATCCCGATAGATAGCACCATCATTGCGACCAGCAGTTCTATCAGGGTAATGCCAGAGGCCGGGCGGAGTGATTTCATAAGGTTAAATCTTGGCAAATAAAAATCTGATGGTATGCAGCATGCCTGAAAACGACGATAAATTCGAACCGTTTATCAGGAAAAACCAACCGCTGGTCAGGGATTTACCCCAGACATCAAGACTCAAAGCTGCTGTAACAGAGCTTTGACTTGCACCAGCTCACGCCGACTAATCTCTGGCTGATCCGGACAATCGCGCAGCAGTACCAGATGTTGACCCTCTGAACCACGGCTAAGACCACAGACCCGCTCTGCTAACACCAGCGTATGGCGATGAATGCGCAGCAGCTGGTCCGGAAACTTTTCCTGAAACTGTTTCAGGCTGGTTTCGGTCAGCGCTTCGCCGCCCTGATAAACCAGCCGGACATATTTATCTTCAGCCTGCAAATAGAATAATTCGCTCAGCAGGATACTGCGCTGCTCCAGCCCGATGCGAAAGGTCAGCCGCGGCGCCGTCGCTTTGAGCTTTTCCAGATGAACCCTGGTGCTGATCCCCAGCCTCTGCAGACATTGCTGCAAAGTCTCCAGTCCAATCGGCTTTAACAAATAACCGGCTGGCGCGACCTGATAAGCCGCCAGCGCATGTTGTGGGTGGGCGGTGACAAAAATCACTGCCGGTGGCGGCTGAATTTGTACCAAATCTGCCGCAACACTCAGGCCATCGGCACCGGGCATTTCAATGTCCAAAAAAACTAAATCCGGCGTCAATTCTTTACAAAGCTGCAGCGCCTGTTGGCCATTTTCAGCTTCGCCGACCAGCTGATAGCCAGGAATTTGCGCCAATAACCGGCTAAGCCGGCTGCGGGCTAAAGGTTCATCATCGACGATCAGGGCTCGCATTGGTCGCTCCATTGGCTAACGGCAAAGTCAGTTTGAGGCCATAGCTATCCGCGCTCATCACTGCAGCTAACCGCGCTTTGTCACCGTACATCAGCTCCAACCGACGACGGATATTGCTAAGCGCAATCCCATTCCCACCGGAATGTGGCCTGCCCTGCCCGCGCGGATTCTCAATGCACAGAGTGATAGCACTCTCACCCACGGTCAGCTCTAGCCGGATCAAGCCAGGCTCAGAGCGGGTCTCAATGCCATGGCGGACCGCATTTTCCAGCAGCGGCTGTAAAGTCAGACAAGGGATTTGCAGCACAGGTAACGTTGCCGGAACCCGCCATTCCAGTTGCAATCTATGTTGCAGTCGTAATTGTTCCAGTGCCAGATAGCGCCGTGCCAACAACAGATCTTCTTCAAGGGTCACTGCAGTATCGGAATGTAATGCCGCCCGAAACAGACTGGCCAGATCCAGCAATGCCTGTTCAGCCTGATCCGGCTGGCTGTGCGTCAGTTCGGCGGCGGTATTGAGGCTGTTAAACAAAAAATGCGGGCGGATCCGAGCCTGCAAGGCATCCAATTCAGCGCGAGCCTGTGCGTCAAGCCGCAGCCGCTGCTGCACGTATAAAGTGCCCAGTTGGATACCGATCACCCCGACCAGCAGGCTCATCAGCAGGACTTGCAGTAAAAAACGGTGATAATCACCGGCACCGGGCCAACCGGTACTGTGTAAAAACTGATGGGCAAAGTTACTGACCACCAGACTGATCAGCAATAACAACAGCAGAAACAACCAGGCCAGTGCCGACGGGCTGAACTGCCGCCAATAGTGCTGAAACAAACAAAGCAGTGCCAGTAAAGGCAAAGTCACCCAATGCACAAACAAAGAAATAAGACCCAGGCGTGACCAAAAATCAGTGGTGACACCGGGTGCCAGTGCCAGCAGAATCGCCAGCGCCTGCGCCAGAATGATGATCCGCACGACAGTGCCGCTGCGGCAAAATTCAGGCAGCAGTTGTTCAACCGGCATGCGTGGTGCCACAGCATTACGCTGCTTATCAGCACCGCGCTGCCGGCGGCTCACTCAGCGCAGCTCCGCCGGAACGGCAAAAACGACGTTTTCAGCACGGCCTGGGTGTTCAATCACTTGTTTACCACCCCAGGTGGTCAGTTGCTGTACCACTTGTTGCACCAGCACTTCAGGCGCTGAAGCACCAGCGGTCACGCCAACAGCTTTGACATCTTTGAGCCAGTCTTGCTGAATATCTTCTGCCGTATCAATCAGGTAGGCACAGCAGCCCATTTTCTCTGCCAGTTCGCGCAACCGATTGGAATTACTGGAGTTTTTTGCACCAACCACCAGCAATAACTGCACTTTTGCCGCCAATTCACGCACCGCGTCCTGACGGTTTTGTGTGGCATAGCAAATATCGTCTTTGCGTGGGCCTTCGATATCAGGGAATTTCTGCCGCAGCGCATCAATCACATCTGCAGTATCGTCTACCGATAAAGTCGTCTGACTGGAGAAACACAGCTCTGCTGGGTTTTTCACCTGCAGCTTGGCCACATCTTCCACCGACTCTACCAGATAAATGCCGCCTTCCGGATTGTCGTATTGACCCATGGTGCCTTCAACTTCCGGATGACCGGCATGGCCAATCAGGATGCACTCAACGCCTTTGCGACTGGCACGGGTGACTTCCATATGCACTTTAGTCACCAGCGGGCACGTGGCGTCAAATACTTTGAGACCGCGCTGCTTCGCATTTTCCCGCACCGCCTGTGACACGCCATGCGCAGAGAAAATCACGATATTGCCGTCCGGCACTTCGTCCAGTTCATCAACAAACACCGCGCCACTGCGACGCAGACCATCGACCACAAACTTGTTATGCACCACTTCGTGGCGCACATAAATCGGCGGTTCATACAGTTCCAGCGCACGGGACACAATGCTGATCGCCCGGTCGACACCGGCACAAAAACCACGCGGGTTGGCGAGAAAAATATCCATAATCAGTTGATTACCTGCACAATTTCGACGTTGAAGGTCAGAGTCTGCCCAGCGAGCGGATGATTAAAATCAATAGTGACAGAATCACCAACCACCTCACGAACCAGTCCCGGCAATTCCGAGCCATCCGGCATGGCAAAACCAATAATCATGCCTACCTGCGCCGGAGCATCCAGCGAAAACTTACTGCGGTCGACATAATAAATATTGTCCGGATTTGGCATGCCATAGGCATCCTGTGGCGCCAAAGTGAACGACTTTTTATCACCGGCCTGCAAACCTGCCAGCTCAGCTTCAAACGCTGGCGACAAAGAACCATCGCCCATTTGCAGCTTGGCCGGCTTGTTGTGAACGCGGGTACTCTCTGCTGCGCTGCCATCAGAAAGCTTAATATCAAAATGAAAAATGACGGTACTACCTGCCCCAATCATCAGTTTGTCCTCGTTTGCGCCGGTTCCTCGTCGGGAGAAAAGCTGTCCCAAATGAGCAATCCCGCGCCAATCGTGATAGCACAATCGGCGATATTAAATATCGGATAATGCCAATCTTGGTAATACACATGAAGAAAATCAACGACATAGCCGTACAGGCTACGGTCGATTAAATTCCCGATAGCGCCGCCGATAATCAGCACCAGCGCTAGGCTGAGCTTCAGCTGCGTGCGCGGCAGCCGGCTCAACCAGACACTGAGTACGCAAGTCACAACTATTGCGATCGCTGTGAACAACCAGCGCTGCCAACCTCCGGCGTCTCCCAGGAATGAGAAAGCCGCACCATAGTTCCGCGCATAGGTAAAGTTGAACACCGGCAATAACTGGATGGACTCACCCAAGGTAAAATTTTGTATCACCCAAATTTTAGTCAGCTGGTCGGCCACTAGCACTAACACCACAATCCACCAGAAACGCCAGCCACTTTCAGTTAATAAACGCATCATGCAAAGGTCCTTTTCTCACCGGCACCCTCAACGTTATCAACACAGCGCAGACAAATCAGCGGATGCGCAGGGTTTGCACCGACGTCATGGCGATGGTGCCAGCAACGGTCACATTTGGCGGCCGTCGAGGTTTGCACCTGCACGGACAGCCCGCTCAGCGCCGTCGCTACTGCATCCGCAGGAGCCGTTTCAACTTTGACCGCAGCGGTCGACGTCATCA
>Ga0075154_10000742_pt1 | contig 26129 bp, 20 predicted proteins | sample JI71714BDNA_FD_70965 | JGI IMG/M metagenome (GOLD analysis project Ga0075154, IMG submission 70965) | Wastewater effluent complex algal communities from Wisconsin, to seasonally profile nutrient transformation and Carbon sequestration -... | ecosystem: Engineered > WWTP > Effluent > Algae...
TTTGCCGATTTTTTGATTGGCTTTGATAACTATCACAGCACGCATAGCCAAGAGAACCAGGCCTTTGCCAGCGAGATTTATACCAAACTCGATGCAGGCGGTTACATCAAACGCCGGTCCATCAGCCAGTTGTTCGACCCAGAAAAACAAATGTTTTTACCAGACCGGTTTGTAAAAGGCGATTGCCCGAAATGCGGTGCGCTGGATCAAAACGGCGACAGCTGTGACGTCTGTGGCGCGACCTATAGCCCGACTGAACTGAAAAACCCTAAATCAGTAGTGTCAGGTGCAACCCCGGTACTCAAAGATTCTGAGCATTATTTCTTTGACCTGCCGGCGTTTGAACAGATGCTGCAGGAATGGACCCGTGGCGGTGCTTTACAGAGCGAAATGGCCAACAAACTGCAGGAATGGTTTAAAGATGGCCTGCAGCAGTGGGATATCAGCCGTGACGCGCCCTATTTTGGTTTTGAAATCCCCGGCGCACCAGGCAAGTTTTTCTACGTGTGGTTAGACGCACCCATTGGCTATCTGGCCAGCTTTAAAAATTATTGCGACAAAACCGGTGTCGACTTTAATCAGTTCTGGCAGTTAGATTCAGATGCTGAGGTTTATCACTTTATCGGTAAAGACATTATCTATTTCCACAGTCTGTTTTGGCCAGCCATGTTGCACGGTGCAGGTTATCGCAAACCCACCAGCGTGTTTGCCCATGGTTTTGTGACCGTCAACGGCGCAAAAATGTCGAAATCCCGCGGTACTTTTATCAAAGCCCGCACCTACCTGGACCACCTGAATCCGGAGTATCTGCGTTATTACTTTGCGTCAAAACTGACCTCTGGCATTGTCGACCTGGATTTAAATCTCGAAGATTTCTCGCAAAAAGTGAATGCTGATTTGGTCGGCAAAGTGGTCAATATCGCCAGCAGATGCGCCAGTTTCATCAGCAAAAAATTCAATGGCACTTTGTCAGAAAATCTGGCAAAACCAGAACTTTTTGCCGAATTTATCGCTCAAGGTGACAGTATTGCGGCCTCATTTGAAGAACGCGAGTATGCCCGCGCCATCCGCGATATCATGGCATTGGCGGACAAAGCCAATCAGTACATCGATGCCAAAGCACCTTGGGTATTAGCAAAAGATGACAGTAAACAACAGGAAACACTGGATGTTTGCTCCATGGGCATCAACCTGTTCCGTGTACTGATGCATTATTTAAAACCGGTGTTGCCGGCGATGGCGCATGAAGTCGAAGCCTTCTTAAACAGCGAACTCCGCTGGGACAATTATCAGCAACCGCTGCTGAATCATGCGATCAACCCGTTTAAAGCCCTAATGCAACGGGTTGACCCGGTTAAAGTACAAGCGATGGTCGACGCTTCCAAAGATAACTTGCAGGCGACTGCAGCGCCGGTCGTGCAAGCGACACCGGTTGCCGCTGATGTTGAGCCGATAGCACCAACCATCAATATCGATGATTTTGCGAAGCTGGATCTGCGCATTGCCCGAATCGTCAGCGCTGAACATGTTGAAGGTGCGGACAAATTACTGCGTCTGCAGTTGGACCTCGGCCATGAACAACGTCAGGTCTTTGCCGGCATCAAGGCGGCTTATCAGCCAGAACAACTGGTTGGCCGCTTGACAGTGATGGTGGCGAATCTGGCACCGCGAAAAATGAAATTTGGCATGTCCGAAGGCATGGTGATGGCGGCGGGCCCCGGCGGCAGTGAAATATTCCTGCTCAGTCCGGACGAAGGCGCCACTCCAGGCATGCGCGTCAAGTAAACGAGCAATAGCCGCAGCCCCGCTGCGGTTTTGTTTTTATGTCGCAGTGGCAGGAGCACTCTGCGACGATGTCCATGGATGGACGGTATGCCGCAAACGCTGGGACTTGGTACCTAGCGTTTTTCAGCGAACGATTGGCAATCTAAAAGGAACCGGCATGGCGGCGACTATCCGCTCATTCTCCTCGCTATACAGCGCCACCTTGCTGATGGTGTTGGCGGCAGGCTTATTGACAACTTATCTGGGGCTGAAACTGGCATCCATGGATGTCGCGAAAGTCTGGATCGGTGCCATGATGTCGGCCTATTACCTCGGTCTGGTGCTGGGTTCAAAAATTGGCCACAAGCTCATCGGCAGAGTCGGCCATATCCGGGCTTTTGTCGCTAGTGCTGGTGTTGTGACCGCTTCAACACTGGGACATGCACTGATCGAACAGTTGGAAATCTGGTTGGTGCTGCGACTTGTCGTTGGCATGTGCATGATGTGCCAATACATGGTGCTGGAGAGTTGGCTCAATGAGCAGGCGGACAGCAAGAACCGCGGCACTATTTTCGCAAGTTATATGATCGTGTCGTATCTGGGCCTTGTGCTTGGGCAAGGCGCGATGAGTTTGAACCCTGAACTGACCATCAAGCCATTGTTACTGGTGGCTATCTGTTTTGCACTTTGTATCGTGCCACTGGCTTTAACCAGACGCATCCACCCGCAGCCGCTCAAGCCTGCGCCGTTGCAGATAAAAGTGTTCTGGCAGAAAGTACCGCAGTCACTGACCACTATCGCCATGGCGGGTGTCATTGTCGGCTCTTTTTATGGCCTGGCGCCGGCTTATGCCGCAAGCCAAGGCCTTAACACCGAACAAGTTGCAGCTTACATGGCAACCACCGTCCTTGCCGGGTTGCTGGCACAGTGGCCAATGGGAAAGCTGTCAGATTATGTCAGGCGAAGCCGGTTGATCCGCACCAATAGCGTGATTTTGGGTTTACTGGTGTTAGCGATGGCGGTATTGCCGCTCAGTGGTCTGGTGCAGCTCGGCTTTACGTTTGTCTTTGGTGTTTTTGCCTTTACGCTCTACCCGCTTGGCGCCGCCTTAGCCAACCAAAACATCGAGCAGCACGAGCGTGTCGCCTTGTCGGCAACCATTCTGCTGACGTTTGGTCTTGGCGCCAGTATCGGGCCCTTGTTGGCATCCGCCTTTATGCAGCTTGGCGGGAGTCAGATGTTGTATGCCTTTATGGCAGTTGTCGCGGCCCTGCTGTTTGTTCGCTTGCAACAGGTCAACTATCAGCAGAAACAAGCGGAAAAAATTGCGCCAAAAGACTACATGATGGCGGCCGGCGACCTGGTCGGTTCGCCGCTCGCCGCCGCACTGGACCCCCGTGTCGACCAGCAGACAGTAGATGCTCAGATGAAAGCAGAGCGCTATAGCGCGCCGGCGAACACGACAGATCCGGCGCAGTTTGAGCTCGATTTGACGGCACCAGACACAACGATGGCGCCAAACGAGCCGGCAAAGTCTGCTGACTAACCCAGCGTTAGTACGACTTTCCCGGTCAGCTGATTGCCCGCCAGTAACTGGTGGGCATCATCAGCCTGCTGCCACGGCAGCACTTTTGCGATCACCGGCTGGATAAGACCCGCATCCAGCGCAGCACCAAACTGAGCTAAAAAGCGGCTAACTAAGTCGGCTTTGTATGCATCCGTTCGGTTTCGCAGCGTTGAACAGAGCAGTTGACCGCGTTTTTTAAACATCAACGTCAAGTCAAACGCCGGCACTGTTCTGCCACCCAGCATCGCCAGCACCACGATCCGGCCATCCAATCCCAGCAACTGCAGGTTCTTCGGCAGATAGTCACCCGCAACCGGATCGACAATCACCTGAAAGCCTTGCGGCACCGCTGCTTTTAACACCTCGGCAAAATCAGCCGTCTTATAATTGACCGCATGGTCTGCGCCGAGTGCCCGGCACGCCGCAGTTTTTTCGTCAGAACCCGCCGTCACCGCGACCATAGCGCCGGCAGCTTTGGCCAACTGGATAGCCGCGGTGCCGACACCACTGGCGCCGGCATGCAGCAACACGGCTTGCCCGGCCGCAAGTTCGCCAAGCACAAACATGGCCTGATAGGCGGTCAGAAAGACCTCGGCACAACCCGCTGCGCTTTCAACACTCATCCCTGACGGGCGACGTAATACATGCGCCGCCGGCATCTTCACATACCCGGCATAACCCCCGCCCGGCACCAGACCAAACACTTCAGCGCCAAGCCAGTCGGTAGAAACCGACTCGCCTACTGCAACAACTGTCCCCGCGACTTCTAAGCCGAGGATCGGGCTTTCACCCGGTGGCGGCGGATAATAACCGGCCCGTTGGGCTAAATCGGCACGGTTAACACCGGCAGCAGCAACACGGATCAGCAATTCGCCGGCGGCAATGTCTGGCAATGGCATAGTGACAAATTGCAGCTGCTGCGAAGGGCCCACGTCAATGGCCTGCATGGTCGCAGGGAGATTGGATAGCGTCAGCATTGGACTTCCTTAAGCGCTTTTGCCGCTATCAGACAGCGACAAAACGCAGTTTTACTTTAGCTTTTACTGCAGGCGGACTAAAATGTCGCCCTTTTCAAGTGTAGGGTCCGTTTTCAGACGCTCACTTGCCCACAGCATACAGACAGACTCGGAACTTCTTATGGCCGCCAGCATCATTTTACAAGCCGATCGGGAAAAATCATTAAAACGCCGTCATCCCTGGGTGTTCTCTAAAGCGGTCAAACAAGTGAAAGGCAAAGCGAACAGCGGAGAAACTGTTGAGGTTCGCAGCCACGACGGTGCTTTTATCGCCACAGGCGCCTATTCGCCAGACTCACAAATCCGCGTCCGGGTGTGGTCATTCGATGAGCATGAAGCCATCGATGCCGCGTTTTTTCAGCGCCGGATCCAGGCCGCCTGGCAGGTCCGCCAACAATTGTTTGACCTCAATGATACCAACGGGATCCGGGTCGTCGCCGCGGAATCCGATGGTTTGCCGGGCGTCACTGTCGACCTCTATCATGATATCCTGGTGGTGCAACTGTTAAGCGCCGGCGCCGATTATCAGCGGGCCCATATCGTTGGAGCGCTTCGCCATGAATTCCCGCATTGCAGCATTTACGAACGCTCTGATGTCGATGTGCGGAAAAAAGAAGGTCTCCCCCCCGTCACCGGTTGGTTGCACGCGCCACGCGACAGTGGCGAAGTGGTCATTCTGGAGCACGGTATGAAAATTCTGGTCGACGTCATCAACGGCCATAAAACCGGTTTTTATCTCGACCAACGCGACAGCCGCGCTGCCGCAGCCCGTTATGCCAAAGGCCACACCGTGCTGAACTGCTTCAGCTATACCGGAACTTTCGCCGTCACCGCCTTAGCCGGTGGCGCTTCTCATGTGGTGAACGCCGATATGTCAGAGCTGGCGTTACAGACGGCGCAACGCAACGCAGAGCTCAATCAGTTAGACCTCAGCCAGCTCGACTTCACCAAAGCCGACGTTTTTAAGTTATTACGTCAGTACAAAGAACAAGGCCGTGAGTTTGATATGGTGATCCTCGACCCGCCAAAGTTTGCCGAAAGCAAAGCGCAACTGATGGGTGCTTGCCGTGGTTACAAAGATATCAATCGCGTGGCCATGCAAATTGTGAAAAAAGGCGGCTGGTTGCTCACTTTCTCGTGTTCAGGCTTGATGGAAGACAGCCTGTTCCAGAAAATTGTCGCCGACGCTGCGCTCGATGCCGGTCGCGATTGCTTGTTTATCGAGAAACTGAGCCAAGCCAAAGATCATCCGATCGCAAGCTTTTACCCAGAAGGTCACTATCTAAAAGGCTGGGTCTGCCTGATCCGCTAAACCATTCTTTTTCTGATACAGCCCTGTTTAGACGGGGCTTTTTTATTATCGATAGGTCCCTGTACCTATCTGCACAATCAATTGCGACAGATCCTAAAGTTTATTCGGCAGAAATCTTTGACCTGTTTTCCTGGTCACGTATGCTAGCCGCCGTGCCTTACCACTATTTCGGAGATTATGATGAAAAAGTTAGTTCTCGCCCTGGCGCTGGCTTGCGGTTCCGCTCAGGCCGCCTGGCAGCTGGATACTCAGCAGTCTGCGCTACGTTTTGTCACCGTGAAGAATGATGTGATTGCTGAAACACATAGCTTTAAACAATTACAAGGCAAATGGGCTGATAATGGCCAATTTAGTGTAGAGATCCCGGTTCAGAGTCTTGAGACGCTCATCCCGATCCGCAACGAGCGGATGGCAGAACACCTGTTTATCGCCCAACAGTATCCAATGATCAAAGCCACGGGTTTGCTGGAACACGCCAAAATTTCTGCGCTCAAAATGGGCGAAGTGCATAGCGAAAAGCTTGATCTGGATGTCACCATCCTACAGCAAACCAAAAAGATTAACGTCGAGCTGGTTATCGTCAAGTTGGCACAGAACCGGGTATTGGCTTACACCAGAACGCCGGTATTAGTCAGTGCGTTGGACTTCAAATTAGATGGCGGCGTCAAAAAACTACAGGAGCTGGCAAAACTCAATCGGATTGAAATGATTGTCCCGGTCAGCTTTGACGTCCAGTTCAGCATTTAAGCTTCGATGTTAATAGTGAGAATGGGAGCTTGAGCTCCCGTTCATTTAGAAAATCAGATGCGCAATCAGTGCGATCACTGGTAACGTGATCAAAGTGCGCAAAATAAACAACAAAAACAAATCCAGTAAAGTCACGGGGATCTTACTGCCCAACAATAACGCGCCCACTTCAGACATATAAATTAACTGCGTCACCGACAACGCCGCAATCACAAATCGTGTCATGTCATTTGGCACTTCAGTGACCAAAATTGACGGCACAAACATATCGGCAAACCCCACCATAATGGACTTTGAAGCCTGCTCTGCATAAGGGATTTGCAACAGTTCCAGCAAAGGTACAAATGGTGCACCCAAAATGGTAAAAATCGGCGTATGCTCGGCGACAATGAGCGCCGTGGTGCCCACCGCCATAATCACCGGTAAAACGCCAAATAGCATATCGACAACCGCATGCAGCCCTTCCTTGAGAGTCGCTTTTGCGCCACTCGCTTGACTGGCGCGATGCAAGCCATGTGCAATCGCACGGCTAAACAATGATTTTTGTGGAAACTGACCGCCTTCAGCACGCATATGGTCGAAACCATCTATATAGCTATCTGGCTTATTCCGTAGCGGAGGTAAATACGGCAGGATAATGGCCGCCACAAATCCGGCGGTACAAATCGCTGCATAAAATGGCAAAAACATATGTTCCAGCCGGACCTGACCTAATATCACGATACAGAATGTCACCGACACCGCGGAAAAAGTGGTGCCAATCACCGCGGCTTCACGGGCGGTGTAAAAGCCGGCTTCATATTGCTTGCTGGTGAGCAAGATACCAACGCTGCCATCGCCAATCCAGGATGCGATGCAATCGACGGCGGAACGGCCGGGTAATCGGAATACCGGCCGCATAATTTTAGTCATCAGCGTGCCAATAAATTCGAGTAAGCCAAAATTGAGTAACAGCGGTAACAACAAACCGGCAAACACAAACACACAAAGCAGTACAGGCAATAAATCATTCAGGACTAACGCGCCTGTCGCGCTGCTGATGACAAAATCCGGCCCTGTTCCGGTAATAACCAGTAACAGGTAGACAGCGCCAAGTACCCGCACCGCGACCCAAGCCAGACTTGGGCTAAACAACTTCGCCGCAAAGCTATCTGAGGTAATCGCTGCTGGTTTTAGTGTTTTGATGAGAACCGTCAGCAGCGCAGAGCTGACTATGATTGCTGCGAGCACATAAGGCATTGCCGCTCCAAGCAGGGCTTTGAGCTGATTCGCCATCACGGCAACAGGGATAGTCAGGCCTTTTTCCGCAGGGATCGGCGTCATAAAGAGGAAAACGCCAAGTAAAGATGGGAGCAACAACAACAGCCAGTTGCGAAGCGTCGAGTAATTTTCAGATGAAGACATGCTGCAATTTCAATTGTGAATGGTTAAAAGCGGCACAGCCTAATCAAAACAACGCCGGCTGTCACTGTGGTTGCTGCAGATCGCCGTAAAAACCAGCAACAGCTTGTCTGGAACCTGAAATTAGTTCAGTTCGATAAAGACTAAACCCAGCTGATATAAATCTTCGGATTCCTGACTACAGCGCACGACTTTTGCGTGTGCATCCAGCGGAACGACGGAGCTGTTGTTAGATTCCAGTCTTAAATGGATCATGGTGCCCATTTCTAACGGTTCATCCACTTCAACAGCCATGCCGGTTGCACTCAAATCGCGACAAATGCCGCTGAAGACTCTGCCCGACTCCGGATCATTAATCATCATTTGGACTTCAGTATTCACCATCATCCGGAAGTAATTTCGTTTATCGTTTCTGCTTAGCATTGAAAGTCTCTCATCAGCGCAACCGCATTGTTATAAATCTTTCTGCCAACACTGTAAAGCACGGCACTCAAACCCAACCCGCCAACTCTTCAATCTGCCACACAATATCTCTGACCGAAACTGGCTTAGAGATGAGACCGAGCGCGCCAACCGCCAGCGCAGCTTTGCTATCGGCCGGAGAATCAAGCCCTGACAGCATAATGACCGGGATGTCTGCAGTCGCTGGATTATGTTTGAGCAACGTACATAAATCGATGCCAGTCAGCCCTGGCATCAGAATATCCAACAACACCAAATCCGGTTTATCATCGTGGATCTGTGTCAACGCAGCTTGTCCCTGAGTTACATAGCGCAGCTCATACTGCCGCGGCGGAAATGCACGTCGCAGTAGCTCAAAGTTAAACGCCTCATCATCAACTAACAGGATCTTTTTGATTCTGCCAAAGGGTACAGCTCCGTTCATCTGAACTTCCTTTTTCGAACAGCTAGAAAAGTTTTAGCTGAAAATAATATGACCCACAAGGCGGCGGCCTACTTAAGTTCCTGTACTGCCAGTAAAATCCGTTTTGATGATATGGGATATGGTGTACCAAGTTGCTGCGCAAATAACGATACTTTTAATTCTTCCAGCATCCAGCGGATCTCGCGTACCGGTTCAGGCACCACTTTACCGGCAAACTTGCCGAGTAACTGCTGATAGGCATCCGCCGCTTTTTGGTATTCGTGCATCTGCAACCGGTCCCGCTGTGGGTCAACCGGCAATTTTTCCAGCCGTTTTTGCAAAGCCAACAGGTAGCGTTTGATGTCATCCAGGCGACTAGCGCCAAATTCGCTGACAAAACCTTTGAACAACAACGCGTCCAGCTGTTGTTTGATATCAGCATTCGCATAAGCCAATGCTAAATCCATCCGACCACGCAGCTTTTTGCTGATGTCATGACCTATTGTCAGAATTTGCTCGACTTGCAGCGCCACAGATAACACGGTATCGCCAAGCTCGGCTCTGACCGCATCGCGCAGTTGCATAAATTCCTGCTGATTGTGCGGCCAGGATTGCTGAGCAATCAGGTGGTCAATGCCTGCGGCAATACAGTCGTCAATCAACTCCAACACTTTGCCAAACGGGTTAAAGTACAGGCCAAGCTTTGCTTTGTTTGGCAAATGATCCTGCAGATATTTCACCGGCGATGGCAAATTTAACAGCATCAGGCGGCGAAGGCCGAGTTTGGATTGTGCCGCAGCCTGTTCCGGACTGTCGAGCAGCTGGATCGCTACACTGTTTTTCTGGTCAACTAAAGCCGGGAACGCTTTGATTTCATAACCAGATTGCAAACGAATGTATTCGCGCGGCAATTCGCCGAAACTCCAATCGGTGAGTGCCTGTTGCTCGATGCCCTTTTCAGCGACCAGACTCAGTGTTTCCTGCACCTGCCCCTGCAGTTGTTGCTTTAACAGCGCCAGCGAACGGTGCTGCGCAATGACATGGCCTTTTTCATCGACAACTTTAAAATTCATCTTCAAATGCAGCGGCAGTTCGGTGAGCTCCCAAGCATCATCGGCGATCGTGACGCCGCTCATTCGCTTTAAGCGCTGCGTGATGGTTGCCAGCAACGGGCCGTCTTCTGGTTTGATAGTTTGTAGCAGCGCATCCGCATAATTCGGCGCTGGTACAAAATTACGCCGGTACATTTTCGGCAGACATTTAATCAAGGCAACCAGTAGCTCGTGGCGCAGCCCCGGGATCAGCCAATCAAAACCCTGTTCTTCGACCTGATTGAGCAGCGCCAGGGGAATACACAAACTGACGCCATCATCTGGAGCGCCCGGCGAAAAATGGTATTCCAGCGGTAAACGTAAGTTGCCCTGGCGCCAGAATTCCGGGTAGCTGTCGTCGGTGATATGTTCTGCGTCGTGGCGTTTCAGCATCTGCGGATCAAAGTTCAGATAACTCGGGTCCTGCTGTTTCTGTGTTTTCCACCAGCTTTGAAAGTCGATGCGGTTGTTAGCGTGTACCGGCACCTTTTCGGCGTAGAAAGCAACCAGGGTTTCTTCATCGACCAGAATGTCACGCCGGCGCGATTTGTCTTCCAGATCAGTAATTTCGTCAATCAACCGGGCATTATGCTGCAGAAACGGCTCATTGATACCGAGCTCCTGATTCACCAGCGCCTCACGAATAAAGATTTTATGGCACAGATCTGGCTCAATTTTGCTGTATTGCACGGCGCGTTTGCCGACAATGATCAGACCGTACAAAGTCACCTGTTCAAAAGCTATGACCGCGCCGCGCTTTTTCTCCCAATGAGGTTCGCTGTAGCTGCGACTCACCAAATGCTGCGCCAGCGGTTCAACCCACTCAGGTTCAATTTTCGCAACAGTGCGGGCATACAATTTACTGGTTTCAACCAGTTCCGCCGTCATCACCCACTTCGGTTTGCGTTTAAACAAATGGCTACCGGGAAACACAAAAAACCGGCTTTGCCGCGCGCCCATATAATCAGCTTCGCTATCTTTACTGCCAATCTGGCCAAGCAAACCGGTCAATATTGCCGTATGGATGCCCTGATAATCTGCCGCGGAGGTGTTTTTCTTCAGGTTCAGTTCTTCTGAGACCTGCGATAACTGCGCATACAAGTCCTGCCATTCCCTTACCCGTAAGTAATTCAATAGCTCTTGTTTGCACAAGCGGCGGAACTGATTATTTGTCAGGCTATCCTGCTGTTCCTGCAGATACCGCCACAGTTTTATCCAGCTGGCGAAATCTGAATCCGGATCGGCAAATCGGCCATGCAGTTCGTCGGCTTTTTGTTTTTTATCGAGCGGGCGTTCACGCGGATCTTGAATGGACAAGGCCGCGGTCACGACTAACAACTCGTCCAGACAATTGCGTTCAGCGGCGGCCAACACCATTCGTGCCAGACGTGGGTCAATCGGTAAACGGCTGAGTTGTTTGCCAAGGACGGTCAGCTGCAAACCGGTTTTCCGCTCAGCCTTTAAAGCGCCGAGTTCATCAAGAAGCCTGACCCCGTCGTTGATAAACCGGCTGTCCGGTTTTTGCAGAAACGGAAAATGCTGAATGTCACCAAGGCCAAGTGCCAGCATCTGCAAAATAACGGACGCGAGGTTGGTTCGCAGGATCTCAGGATCGGTAAACGCGTCGCGGCTATTAAAATCGTCTTCGCTATAAAGACGGATACAAATACCGGCCGCAACCCGGCCACAACGGCCTTTACGCTGGTTCGCGCTGGCCTGACTCACAGCTTCAATCGGCAGTTGTTGTACTTTCGAGCGGTAGCTATAACGGGAGATCCGCGCCGTTCCCGGATCAATCACGTAACGGATGCCTGGTACTGTCAAAGAGGTTTCGGCGACGTTGGTTGATAAAACAATCCTACGCCCGGCATGACTTTGGAAAATGCGGTTTTGCTCAGCGGCACTCAGCCGCGCATACAAAGGCAACACTTCGGTATGGGGTAACTTAAGTTTATCCAGCGCGTCAGCGGTATCCCGGATCTCACGTTCACCATTTAAGAAAATCAGAATGTCGCCCGGTGGTTCGCGGTAGAGTTCGTCAACGGCATCAAAAATGGCCTGCAACTGGTCGGCATCTTTGTCTTCGTTTTCACTAGCAGGCCGATAGCGCACTTCCACCGGAAAAGTCCGTCCCGAAACTTCAAGGATTGGCGCACCCGAGAAGTGTTTTGAGAAACGTTCCGGGTCGATAGTGGCCGAGGTGATAATCAGTTTCAGATCGGGCCGTTTCGGTAAAATTTGCTTGAAATAGCCCAGCAAGAAGTCGATGTTCAGACTGCGTTCGTGCGCTTCATCGATGACAATGGTGTCGTACTGATTCAGGAACTTATCCTGTTGGATCTCAGCCAGCAAAATACCATCGGTCATCAGTTTAACCAGCGTATTGCTGCCTGTGTGGTCACCAAAACGGACCTTATAACCGACTTGCTGTCCGAGCGGGACCGACAACTCATCTGCGAGGCGTTGCCCCACGCTGCGTGCAGCCAGTCGTCTTGGTTGGGTGTGACCAATCAAACCTGCGACACCGCGACCTAATTCAAGGCAGATTTTCGGGATCTGGGTGGTTTTACCGGAACCGGTCTCACCGGCAATAATCACGACCTGATGCTTAGCGATCGCTGCTTTGATGTCGTCTTTGCGGCCGACGACAGGCAATTCCGCCGGATAACTAATGTTCGGCATCGCGTCAGCGCGAACTTGGCGTGCTGCCTGCGAGGCCAAAATGTCAGCCTGTAACCGAGTGTGCCGTTGAACATCCGGTTTACTTTCTAAGTCGCGGCATTGGCGACGTAAGCGGAATTGGTCTTTTAGCAAACAAAACACGACTGCATCCTGTAAAGCACGCAGTGGTAATAATTCAACATCAGACGAAAAATCAGACAAAACAAAGCCCCCGCTACAACAAGGCGGCTATGCTAGCATAAACAAAGAAAGGCCGGCAGCGCCGGCGCTATGGGAAATCGCGCTTGTCAGCTAACTTTGCGGTAGTGCGAATGCAGTTCCTGATCAATCGCACGTAGTACATCAGTCCGGCTAATCACGCCCTGCAACACACCATTGTCATCGACTACCGGATAGATTTTTGGCTTCAAACCCAGCATCAATTGAGCAAGTTCGATGATCCCGCTATTCATATGCACCGTTAGCACATCTTTACGCATCAAATCACGAACAAAAGCCAAGCCTTCGTCATGATATGAGCTTAACAACATACGGGACAGACAATCCTGTTCAGATAGAAAACCAACCACTTTATGATTTACATCGACAACCGGACCGCCTAATTGAGCGACATCGGTTAAACGATCGACGGCGGCTTCCAGTGTCATATCCTGATTAAAAGTCACCGGATGGTGGTTCATATGATCAGACACTTTTAATAAGTTCATGCATTCCCTCCAGATTTCACACCCTGAGCTCACTGAACCAACAGGTCCATTAGCCCAAGCTTAGTGCAAAATCACCGGGATGCCTTGATGTCGATCAATCTTTAAAAATTGCGACTTCGGCCGCTTTGCCCTGTTGGCGTTTGGCACGATACATACCTTCTGTGTTTAAGTGCCAACTCAAAGCCCCCTGGCTGTCGACGACTATCACTCCACCAAGACCGCCGACGTTTTTCAGCTCCTGCATGACTTCTGCGGCAGCGACTTCTGCTTTCTTCCCCTGATAGCGCACTCGTGCACAGATGTCGCCGGCAACCTGATATCGGATAAAAAACTCACCGTGTCCCGTGGCAGAAACGGCACAGCTGGCATTGTCGGCAAATGTTCCGGCACCGATCAAGGGTGCATCACCGATGCGGCCAAATCGCTTCGCGGTCATGCCGCCAGTCGACGTCGCTGCAGACAGCACACCGCTTTGATCGATTGCAACAGCGCCCACTGTGCCGACATTCCAGTCGACCGGAAAGGCCGGACTTAAACGAATTTGAGCCTGATGCGGAGTTTTAGTTAAAGTTTTCAGAGCTTTCTGCAAAGCTTCGTAACGGAATTCAGTATTGAAATAACTGTTTTCGACCAGTTCGATTTGTTGCGTTCTGGCAAACTGTTCCGCGCCCTGACCAGCCAGCAACACATGTTCAGAATGTTCCATCACCGCACGCGCTAACTTGATAGGGTTTTTTATGGTGGTGACCCCCGCAACAGCACCGGCAGCCCTGTCGTCACCGCGCATAATGGCGGCATCGAGTTCGTGTTTTGCATCAAAGGTATAGACTGCGCCTTTGCCGGCATTAAACAACGGCGAATCTTCGAGGATCACAACAGCTGCGGTGACTGCATCGAGGCTCGAACCACCTTTATCTAGTACCTGATAGCCGGTATCAACCGCATGTTTAAGGATCGTTTCATAGGCTTGTTGCTGCACCGGGGTCATGCTTTCACGCGAAATCGTACCGGCGCCACCGTGGATCACAATCCCAAAAGGTACTGGCGCGGCTTGGGCCACCGATATCGCAAAAAGATTTAAAGCAACTAAGGAGGAAATTCTGTAGTTCATTGATTTATTTCTCCGTTAAAAAGTTGAACCACCATAAGCCCCAAGCGCAAGCTGTGACAATTTGTGGCACCAAATCAACACAGCTTGCGCCAGATCAAAAGACGACGCCAGCTCTCAGCCTACACTGATTTCAGTTCATTAGTTGCAAAAGGAATATGGTATGAGCCTGGAAAAACATGATTTAGTACACGAGTTTCCTGAATATCGTGAGAAAATTCATCAACTGAAAACTACAGACCACCACTTTGCCCGGCTGTTTGCCGAATATCATGAGATCGATCATGAGGTTTACCGCCTAGAGCAAGGGGCGCAAACTGCAGCAGCAGATTATCTGGAAGAACGTAAAAAGCTGCGCCTGCAGTTAAAAGACCAGCTGTACAGTAGCTTGATCCGGGTTTAAAGGTTTGAGCACCAAAGTACAGCAGACATCATCACGGCTGCTGTACTTTGCAATTTCCAGCAAGTTTGAATCCCGCGGCTTCTGCGGCTGCAACGGAGGCAAACTCCTGTTGATTCGCGGCTTTGATTGACGAGTAACCACTGCAGTGACTGAAATGATATTTTTTGCTGTTTTTATTTCCACGCACCGAAACCGCTTTCTCCGACATCTCAGCTGACAGGACTGGCAAATTGGCAGTATCCGCAGACACGGGTGACAACTGTTGCGACAAATAGCCTGGGTACCAAATTTTGGCGCCGGTCACAAATTCGTTCTGATGTCCCATCTGTTGGGCAGTTCGCTTCATCAGCATCATTTCACGTTCATCCACCGGATCTTGCTGGTGCCAGCGCAGAAACAATCGCTCCTCGCGAACTGACAACTTCAACTGATAGCGATCTGCCATATAAAAATAAATGCGGGCGATATCACCGCGGATCTCCGATCTGGGTTCAGCCAATTGCCGTTGAAAATCAATACGGACTGGACAGGCACCATGTTGCGCCGGCACGCCGGGCAATTCTGCAAAGCGAAAATGCGCCCGGTCACCATTCACTTCGCCAAGCGCGGGGCGCAGATTAAACAAATCAGCTTCGATTCGACGGAAGGTTTTGTCACTGTCACCACAATGGTCACGCCCACCTTGCTGCCAGCACGCCCTGCCTGAACCAAACTGCTGCGCCGGGACTACATGCTCCCACTCAACACGTTGTGCTCTGGGACCATTCTTACGGACTTTGTAATCGCAGCGCTTAAGCTCAACCCGGCCCTTCCCTCCTTGCCAAATGATCGGACAATCACAATAAAAGTCTGTCGCTTCATCGCTGAAGATTTTCTGCGCGAGGCGTTTGGCTTCGGCAAAATCGTCAGGGGCTGCCCATGCCTGACTTGCAGAAAAAAGGATCAATACGATAGTGAAACAGCGGAAAAACAGCACAAACAACCTCTTAACTTCTGCTTGTTGCAAAGATACAAACGCGAGCGCCAGCATAACAGAAACTAACGTCTTTTTATGAATTCCCCTTTGCCTTATACTTCCGCTACTTTGTCATCCCCTGCATTGAAACAAGGAAGCCGGTTTGAGCGCTGCATCTTTTTATTTTTACGATTTAGAAACCTGGGGTGCAGATCCGAAAAAAGACCGTATTGCTCAGTTTGCCGGTGTTCGCACCAACCTCAATTTAGAACCGCTGGCTGCTGCGGACATGGCTTATTGCCAACTTGCACCCGATTATTTGCCAGCCCCGGAAGCAGTCTTGATCACCGGGATCACGCCGCAGAAATGTCAAAAAGTCGGCCTGACCGAAGTTGAATTTATCCAGCGGCTCCATCAGCAACTTGCTGAGCCCGGCACCTGTGTCGTCGGCTATAACAATATTCGCTTTGACGATGAAATGGTCCGGCATACGCTGTTTCGAAATTACATCGACCCTTACGCCCGCGAATGGCAACACGGCAACAGCCGCTGGGACCTGATTGATGTGGTTAGGGCCTGTTACGCACTGCGTCCGGACGGGATCCAATGGCCACTGAAAGACGATGGCAGCCCAAGTTTCCGGCTTGAGGATTTATGTAAGGCAAACAGCATCGAGCATGTGCAGGCACACGATGCTAGCAGTGATGTCTATGCCACTATTGCGCTGGCGGCCTTGATCCGGTCCGCGCAACCAAGGCTCTTCGACTATTTATATCAACACCGGCAAAAACAACCACTTAGCGCGCTCATTGATGTTGCCGGCCTGACACCATTACTCCATGTGTCGTCAAAGTTTCCGGCCCTGCAGGGCTGTTGTAGCTGGGTGGTGCCACTGGCCTATCACCCGACCAATAAAAATGCGGTGATCTGCTTTAATCTGCAGCAAGACCCGAGGTTTCTGTTGGAAATGGATGTTGAAGAGATCCGCCGCCGCTTGTATGCCAAATCGATTGATCTTGCCGCCGATGAGCTGAGGCCAGCATTAAAACTGGTCCATCTGAACAAAAGCCCGGTGTTGGCACCGGCAAAAACCTTGTCAGCGGCCAGGGCGACTGAGCTTGGTATTGACCGGACTTCGTGCCTGCAACATCTGGAAGTTATCCGCCAGAACCAGCAGACCCTGAGTGCATTGTTTCAGGAGGTCTATCGGCAAACAGACCTGCCGGAACAATCACAAAACCCAGATTACAGCTTGTATCAGGGTTTTCTGTCTGATCATGACCGGCGATTATTACCGCAGGTCCATTCGCTATCACCACAGGCGCTAGCATTAAACCCACCAGTGTTCCAGGATGACCGGCTGAACAGCCTGATGTTTCGCTTTCGCGCCAGAAATTTTCCCGAAACACTGACGCACCAGGAACTGGAGCAGTGGCAGCGGTTTTGTAAAGATAAACTACAGTTTGGCATTGAGCAGCCAGCGCGGACCATAGATGAATTTATGTTGCTGCTGGAACACTGCGTTGAACTAAAACAAGATGACGCCAAAGCTGTGGCGGTGCTGAAGCAATTGTTTGGCTATATCAATGACCTTTAAATCCGGCGACTTATTTAAACAGTGGTGGTCAGGCAAATTTTTGCCGTGTAGAATAACCACAGAACCGATGCGGGCTCGACCTGTCAATAAGTTTTACAACACAAGCATAAAGGATTTATAGAACAGCATTAATTCCTTTATAAACATATAGTTGTGTTTTTGGCAGGGTTTTTGCTTGTTGTAATGGAATAGCACTTAGAGGTATTAAGATGAATCAGCAGAACGAGCAAACCGGACTGGAACAGAGTACAGATGTAGGCACCGACGTACAAAACGTCGAAAGCGTTCAGGCTTCACGTCGTAAATTTTTGACAAAAGTCGGGATCAGTACTTTACCGGTCGTTTTGAGTGTGCAGAGTGGTAGTGCTTGGGGTTGCATCAAGCTTGATTGTGCACCCGGTGCAGTAAACCTGAGCGGTACATCTTCCGCGGTAGCATCAGCAAGGCAAAACTCTCAGGATAGCGGCGGCAACTATGTACTTCCTTTGTGGCCAAAACGCGAAGATATTATGCGCATCTGCGCCGTAGATTTTGATAAGTACCTCATAAATATTAAAAATCCGTTAACATACAAAGGTAAAGTCGTTCGAGGGAATCGGACTGTAAAACAAGTCTTTGGTATGTGCGGCGATTTAAATCCAAGTCATAAAATTTTTGGTCATACATACTCTAAAAACCATCCAAACTACACCAATCCAACTGGTGTTTTGACTATGACCTCGCTTGAAGGCTACTTTATGGCTGCATTCCTAGGTTCGTTATGGGAAAGGCATTCTGCTTATTTGCACGCTTTTAAACCACAGCCAAACAGCCAATATTGCTATCCTGAGCCAGATTTATTGGTGCAGGCGTATAAGAACGCGTGTACTAATGGCCAGAAGGCCGAGATGCTACACATATTCCAAGCATACTCGAGAGAGCGACAAATTACTGGGTTGAGTTAATTTGCTTGCTGTGTATCGATGATGCTTCAGTACTTAGCACGTATGACCCCCCCAAAGGCTGATATTACTCAGCCTTTGCTATTCGTAACTGAAGACGGTTCTGGGGTTGTGGAGTTTGACAGACTCAAACTCACTACGTCGATAAAGCCATTATCCAACACAAATAACACTGCTCCAGATATAGGTGTCGAAGATTGACTAGTTTTGAACTTCAGACAAAACCATTTAGTTTTCGTGTTCATTCAAACACTAAAAATGTTTTCTCTAAGGTTTCAAAGCTATATCCCAGCTTAGCAATCGGACCAGTTGATAGTACCTCACTTGTTGATTTTGTTGTTGATTTCAAGAGACTTTGGAACGGGTGGCGTCGCCCATATAACTTTCGTCTCGGTGGCGATCATTTCAGAATGGCGGATACACACGACTTACTCCCATGTTTTGAATGGGGAATGAATTGGTGTATATCAAATTATCAGAGCTACTATCTTTGTATACACGCAGGAGTCTTAGAAAAAGACGGGGTTAGTTTGATCCTGCCTGCACCACCAGGTTCAGGGAAGAGTACATTATGTGCTATGTTGATGCTGAGGGGTTGGCGTCTACTGTCGGATGAACATTGCCTCATCGATCCGGATACCGGAATGATAGTTCCATGTGTACGTCCAATTAGTCTGAAGAACAAGTCAATACCAATAATACAGCAACTTGCGGGTCCTAATTCTGTTTTAGAAATTTGCGACAATACCTTTAAAGGAACAATCGGATATCTTCCACCTACTGAACGGAGCTGGAATGGCATACAGACGCATGCAGCACCCTCCTATGTCATTTTCCCGAAGTATTGTCGATCACCACAACATACTCTGATCGCTAGGATTCCGCAGTCTCAGCTTTTTATGCATCTCGCAATCAATAGTTTTAACTATCAAGCTATGGCCGAAGTTGGCTTTAACGTGATGTCTGGCTTGGTGCGTCAAGTCGAAGGACTTCAGTTGGAATACCATTCTAGCGAACAAGCGCTAAATTTTATTGAGTCTTTGCCGTGAGCAATCCACACTTACTCATAGAGTTTCTTCACGAGCCTGCTAGAACAGTTAACAAGGCAACGCATTCTGATTGGACCGATTTCTTACAAACTGCCAGAAGATATGGTCTTCTAGCTACTTTTTATACGTATTTTGATAAGGTTGGCTTGCTAAATGAGTTACCTGAAAAAGTTTTACGGCATTTGTTATCTGGTCAAAACTACGCGAATAAGCAGGCTCACTCAATTATAAATGAGCTAATTCTGCTCGAAAAAATCTTTGCAGACGCCGAATATAATTGTGTCCTGCTCAAAGGAGTAGCCTACAGGTGTGCAGGTTTTGACTACTCGAAAGGTCGACTATTTTCTGATATTGATCTACTTGTCCCGATAGATTGTCTCGACGACGCTAATATGCGCTTATCTGCGTTTGGGTATGTAGAAAGTGAATTGAGTACCTACGACAGAAACTATTATTTGCATTGGTCTCATCAGGTTCCGCCAAAACACAATTTATTAACAGGCGCGTCATTAGATCTCCATCATCACATCTATCCTGTAATAAGTTCCTTGAAACTTAACATCGAACCTTTCATGGTACACACATGCAGTCTTGACGGTTCTAAATTCGTTATACCGCAACATTCATTAATGTTTGTCCATGCGTGCGTGCATCTCTTTTACCAGGATGAAAGCCATAAGTTAACAAAGGATGTAATTGATCTTTGGATGCTATTTCAAGAGGCCAGGAGCTGTGAAAATGAAATTTTGGTGATGGCGAATAAAGTTGGGGCCGAACATGCTGTTGCTTATGGATTGGAACTATTGACAATAGTGTTTTACGCAGACTTGGATAATGATACGTATGCATGGTTAAATCGCTATAGACCAAAAAATTCTTTGGTAATTTGGCTTATAAAATCCATGCTTTTTAGGAAAGGCGGAATAAAGCTCGTCGCCCATACCGTTTGGTTTCTTCGTGGTCATTTACTAAAGATGGGACCGTTAACTTTGGCATATCACATGATTGCCAGATCTTATAATAAGTTTAAAGAATACAGAGAAATTGCAAAGAAACGAAAAGAATTGGATATGAAAGATCTACCAGAAGATGCAAACTAGACAATTCTAAAGGAATTATTTAATTGAACTCACTCCCCTCACATCATCTCAGAGTATATTTCTTAATCGTTTTTTGTGTATTAATAACATCATGCGTTGCCCCAGCCTTGCTGCTTTCGCCACAAAGCCAGATCATGTGGGCGCTACTAAAGCCTATGGTTGGGCTTGACCCAAAAGAAGCGAATCTTTTTAAACAACCCGTCATCCAATCAAGACTGGAACCTCTGCTGGGCAGTCGTTACAGCAGCGCGATTCAGTTATTAGAAACTGCCGACAAAATCCAGCAGGAAGGCCCCTTGTTTTATGTCGTTTCTAAATACACGCCTGTGCCAGAATTAGCTGAGAAAGCTGGCTTCGTTTGGAACTCAGATACAAACCAAATGGCAGTTTTACTGGTTTCCGGCGGTGCACCACAAGTGTTTGCAGAGAAACTGAACAGTGAAATTGCGCAGCAAGTTCCGGTGTGGCCAGCAGAATTGAGTGATTACACCGATCCGGCCAAGCTCAAGCAACAGGCACTCTCGAAGGCCGAGGCTCAGATCGCTGAACAACTTCCCATTCCAAGTGCAATTGCACCTGCTGTAGCTACGGCACAGCAAATCCGGGACCTGCCGGGGCAAGCCGAGAAAATTCTCGAAGACAAGAAGCAACAAGTCGTTGAACAAGCCCTATCGCCGGTATCGACCGTACAACAGCAAGCGGAACAACAATTAAAACAGGTTGAAGACCAGGTTAAAAAGCCATTGATTTCTCCGGTCAAAGAAGCACAACAACAGTTGCTGCAGGCCGGGGAAAAAACTAAAGCCGAGATCACCGCGCCGGCCGCAGCTATCAAACAACAAACCAGCCAAAAAATACAAGGCGCGCTTGCCCCAATTGCTGCAGTTTCGCAACAAGCCAGCGAGGGTCAACAGGCTGCTGTGCAACAACTGCAGCAAGCGGCAAACATTCAACAACCATCTGCCGCAGACCCAACAGCTGTAACCATTGATCCCAAGCAAACAGCCGCCAGCACAGTCGAACAGCCTGTAATTTCTGATGCTGCCGATGATATTGCAGCTGAACTTGCCGAGGAACAGCAGGCATTATCAGCTAAAAGATCGAAAACCATCAGCAGTATTGAGCTTGAAATTACCCAAACAACTCAACAAATCAAACAGACTTCTGAGCCGGCAAAGCTGATTGAACTGCAGCAAAAACTGCAAAAGCTCAAAGACAAGCTACAGCAGCTTAAAACGTCAGACTGACCCAGTTATGCCGCACTGGCAAGTTCAGTGATCACTGCACTTTGTTCCTCTGCGGCTTCAACCATCTCAGGGGCGCTGTCTGCATCGTCTTTGGTCTTTTTCACCGCTTTGCTTTTTCCTTGCAGAGCCATCAATAAGTCGTCTTTCTGCTGAGCCAGGTATAGCGACAGTGCTTCGGTCTGCGTTTCACTCAATAGCGCACTGCGACCGATGATATCTTCCATAATCTCAGCAAGATCAAGCATCTTGTCATAGGCGTCGGCCTGCTGTTTGCTCGCAAAAGTCATTTTAGCTTCTCCATCACGTTCTACTACGTATTGAATAACAACTGGCATGATTAGCTCCTGAAAGTGAGTCACGAATAATTACTGTGCTTTTATACAGTGTCACTGTGCTTATATCCAGCTTTTTTTCACTCTTTTTGCTTGTTGTCGCCTGAACCTAATAAATTCAGTAAGATATTCCACATCTGTACAGGAGAAGCATATGGACGTCTGGACCGAACGATTTTTGGCAAATCAGGGGATAAGGCCGGGTGATCACCGTTCTCCTTATCAAAGAGACAAAGCCCGGATCCTGCACAGCGCAGCCTTTCGCCGGCTACAGGCGAAAACGCAAATCATGAGCATCGGCAAGAACGATTTCTACCGAACCCGGCTCACTCATTCGCTTGAAGCTGCGCAGATCGGCAGCGCTTTGGTGGCACAATTACGCACTAAAACAACGCTGCAAGCTATACTGCCGGACGATGCGTTAATCGAGTCTTTGTGTTTGGCTCATGATTTAGGTCATCCGCCTTTTGGTCATGGCGGTGAAACGGCTCTGAATCAGAAAATGGCCAATTTTGGTGGATTTGAAGGCAATGGCCAAACATTTCGCATCGTAGGCAAACTCGAACCCTACACCGAATCCGGCGGTATGGATCTCTGTCGGCGAACTCTGCTCGGATTACTAAAATATCCGGTGTTACAACCTGAAGCTCCAGCTCCGGGCCAACGTAAACCATACAAAGCAGTGTATCGTGAAGACAGTGATTTGTTAGATTGGGTGTTGGCGCCGCTGGAGCAGCAAGACCGGCAAAGGTTTCAGCATTTCGTGCTCGACGGCAGTCATCGCAAGTCCTGCTACAAATCATTGGACGCATCGATTATGGAACTGGCTGATGACATCGCTTATGGCGTTCACGACCTCGAAGATGCTGTAGTGACTGGTACCGTTACCGTTGCACAATGGCTGCATCAGCTGACTGACACTGCATTAGAACCAGCAGATCTGCAATTTTTACAAAGTATTGGCCAACAATTATTCCGCACTGAGCATCATATCCGCAAGACTGCAATAGGCACTCTGGTGAACCGCCTCATCACCGCGGTTGATATCATCGAAGTGATCCCTGGCACCGAAGTCGCTCTGATCCGGTATAACGCGATACTTCCCGAACGCGAGCACGAGATTCTGCAATTGCTGAAAAACTTTATCTATCGCTACGTGATCCTGCATCCGGAACTACAGCAAAACGAATTTCGAGGTCAGCGTACCGTGCAGGCATTGTTTGATGCCTTTGTGTCTGAACCAGAACGGTTGCTGCCCGCCAACACACAGCAACGCTGGCGAACACTGTCTGAAAGTGGCAATGGTACACGCGCTGTCTGCGACTACATTGCCGGCATGACCGATGAATATGCCAGCCGAATGGTGCAACGTTTGTACGGAGGTACCTCTTGAAACAACCACCCCGCCTGCAACTGCTGGCTGGCTCTGCTGCATACCAAAAGATCCAACGTGATGGTTTAGTCGCTCAGGATGTACAAATGCTGGTCGGCGCCAGCGGCGGCCCTAAGTGGTTTAGTTTATTCGGACTGGATCAATTCCTGCTGACTGACTTTTTCAGGGACCGCCAGTCGCCGCTTGAGTTGTTGGGCAGTTCGGCCGGTGCCTGGCGCTTCGCCTGCTTTGCACAGGCAGATGGCGCTGCAGCGTCCCGGCGGTTTTGTCAGGCCTACCGCACTTTATGTTACCCGCGCAGCGCGCCTACCTCGGAAGTGACGGCTATTTCAAAAACGGTATTAGACGCGGTATTCCCCCATGCCGGGCATATTTCTCAAGTAGTCAGTAACGATATTTTTCGCCTCAATTTTATTGTCGCGCAAAAAAAAGGCCGGCCTTTGGCACAAAGCCGCATCGGTCAGTTGGGCCAAATCACCGGTGCTGCCGCAGCGAATCTGCTACACCGGCCATGGCTGGGACGCTTTTACCAACGCATCTTGTTTGCGCAAAAAAGTAGCATGCTGACCGGGCCGGCAGATCTGCCAACACAGCGACAAGTGTTAACTGCTGCGAATCTGCAAACCGCGTTGTTAGCCTCGGGGTCGATTCCATTGGTGTTAGATCCGGTGACTGAAATCGCCGGCATGCAACCCGGTCAGTTTATTGATGGTGGCTTGACCGACTATCACTTTGCTTGGCCATTTCAAACCGAAGGATTAGTGCTATTCCCCCATTTTTACCCACATGCGAGCCCTGGTTGGTTCGACAAATCATTACCTTGGCGCCGGGCGAAACCGCACCAATTCAAGCAGGTTGCAATGCTTTGCCCGACCGCCGCCTGGGTCGCAAGTCTGCCATTTGGCAAAATTCCTGACCGGACTGATTTTGCCAACCTGCCGGATCCGGTTCGAATCGCATACTGGCAGGAGGTCACCGAACGCTCATTTGAACTAGCTGAAGACCTGGCTGCCGGGCGTTATCACTTGCAACAATTTGGGTAAAAATGGCTCTTTTGTCGTAAATCCGTCACAGCGAAGTCGCAGTTTTGTCACTGCGACTTCACATCAACGTCATCGAAACTCTGCAGACTGTCCGCGATTTTATAACAATACGGAGAATATCGTGCAGTTTCGCAAATCATTGATCAGTCTGGCTTTGACCAGCACCTTCTTATCCATCGGCGCAGCGAGTGCCGCGGTAGAACCTCATGCTGAAGCAGCCGTAGAGAAAATTGCGGTGACCGGACAGCGCATTGCGTATGCCAATAACACAACAGATGAAGCGATGCTGGATACTGTGTCACCGGCAGGTAACGTGCTGGATGCAATCAAATATTTGCCAGGCGTCAGCGTCGGTCAAGGTGACGCATTTGGCGCGGACGATTGGTCTACCACCATTTCGATGCGTGGTTTTAACGTCAATCTCAACGAACAACAGCTCGGTATTACCATTGACGGTCTGCCAAATGGCGGTTCAGCTTATGGCGGCGGCAGCAAAGCAAACCGTTATCTGGATACGGAAAACACCGCGATGGTTGAAGTTGCACAGGGCACTGCCGACATCGCTTCTGCCTCACTGGACGCACTTGGCGGCACGCTGAACTTTGTCTCAGCATCGCCGGAAGCGGAAGCCGGTGTCCGTGCAGGCCTGACCGCTGGCGACCACAATGCCAGAAAATATTTCACCCGTTATGATACTGGCCAATTGTTTGGTAATACCACGGCCTATATCAGCTTATCTGACAGTTTTAACAATCGCTGGATTGGCAGTGGCAGCAATGGTTTTGCCGATAGAACCCATTTCGAAGCCAAGTCAGTCACTGAACTGGCCAACAGTAAAATCACCGCCCGTTTTTCTTACGACGACACGGCTGAAGACAACTACAACACCGTTTCTTTAGCTGAGTTTGAACAAAACCCGGGCTGGGACCGCTTAACGAGCCAGTGGACCGGCGATCCGGAAATCGACCAGAACTTCGCCGAAGCCTGGTCAACATTGCGCGAAAATAGTTTTACCTACGTCAAGTGGGAACAAGAGTTGGCCGCTGAAACGGATCTGACACTGACGCCATATCTGCATTTACAGAGTGGCCGTGGTGACTGGCTACCGCCTTATCAGGTCTATGTGAGTGACAAAGATGGCAAGCGCGTAAACCGTGGTACCGGCAACGGTCAGTTACAGCGTTATACCCATGTCGATGCGCAAGGCAGACCAATCCTAGATCCGAAAGCTGATTTGTCTAAAGCGACCCGTGTTGCTTCATACCGGCATACTCACTACGAGAAAGACCGTCTGGGCTTCACTTCTGAGCTAAAAATGCAGCTGGGTAACCATCAGCTGCGCGCTGGCGTCTGGTACGAACAACAGGACCGTAACGAGACCCGCGACTGGCACCAGGTGCTGGATACCAGAATTTACCATTATTTTAACGAGACGCCGTACTGGGTTCATTATGACCGCGATTACAGCACAGACACGTTAAAGCTGTTTGCACAGGACACGTTGGAACTGGGTGACTTGACCCTCACCGCTGGTGTCAAACAGTTTTACGTCGATGTCGAACGTCAGGATAACATCGTCACCAGCAATGCTGGCAAGTTATCCAGTGATTCAGACCCGCTGTTTTCGGTCGGTGCGGTCTACCGCCTGAATGATAATCTGGAAGCTTTTGCCGGCTTTAGTCAAAACTTCAAAGCGATTGGCGATGCTATTCTGGAAACCAGTCAGGATTTCAGCAATCTGGAAGCTGAAACCGCAGATAACATTGACTTTGGTCTGCGCTACAACGCTGATAATCTGGCGCTGAACCT